>Ga0214542_1000051_pt1 | contig 138544 bp, 52 predicted proteins | sample CNSS1metaG_FD_160096 | JGI IMG/M metagenome (GOLD analysis project Ga0214542, IMG submission 160096) | Root nodule microbial communities from cowpea collected in UCLA plant growth center, Los Angeles, California, USA - CNSS1 | ecosystem: Host-associated > Plants > Roots > Nodule | place: USA... | reverse complement strand
AAAAACTTATAAAAATAACCGTTAATTTTTAAAAATTTAATAAATAATTAAATTATAAAGGGTAAAGTTGGAATTATGAAATGTGGACACAAAAGAGGGAATCCCCTTTATATATAGTTATAGATATATATATAGTAAATGAATTAATTCTAAATTGTAAATTAAGAAAGGAGTAAGTTTAAACTAATTTGTGGTTGGAAATTTTCCTAGAAGATTTATATGAATTTGGTGAATCTCATTTATGCAAGAATAATTTATAATTGTCTTTATAAAATAAATTAATGAGAAATTTATATAAATATATTACTTTTGCTTTGTATTATATTATTATTGTACTATTATACGTAAATAAATGACTTTAGACAATTTTTTGTCTCAATACAAGTTACATGTGGATGTCCAAAATAATATGGAGACCTTTAGTTATATATTACATGGTTAAATATGCTTTTAGTTTCTTAACTTTCAGTGAAAATTAGAATTAGTTTCTCTTTAAAATTTTAGCCCAATTTAGTCCCCCGACTTTAGATATGTGTTGATTTAATTATTTTAACTAAGTTTTGTTAAGTTTATTTGACATTTTAAATACGTTTCATTAGGGCTGGCCAAATTGTACTGAACTGCACTGAACCATTAAAAACTGCACTGAACTACAAAATAGTTCACCTGAACTGCACTGAACTGAGAAACAGTTCAGAACTGAACTGAACTATTTTTTTTCTAACAAACTAAATTGAATTGAATTGTACTGAACTGCACTGCACTATAATATGAACTGAACTAAACCGTTATAAACTGAATTGTTTTATGAACTGTACTATTTTTGAGCCATTTCAATGTGGTTTTCACTATTTTGTTAAATTTTTGAAATAATATTTGATTTTTTATTTATTTTGCATAATTAAACAAATTTTATCTTGTGGTTTATTCAACTAAAAATTATTCATTTTAAACCTTACACATATTACTTTAATAAATTAATTTAAACAAATATTTTTTATGTTAAATATAAAATACAAGTTAAGTCTCCTAAAACAAATATAATTAAATTAGCATATTGTAGAAGAGATGGTTAAGAGAATTTATTACTTTTTTAAAAGAAATATTTTAATAAAAGCTTATTTGATGTCAAAATAGTATAAGATAAACCGTGTTGATTAGAGGTTAGTCTATGGCAGTATAAGATAAATACTGCAAAATGCATTTTGTTATAATTTCAACCTTGAGCTAATCCTAACCTGAATAATTAATAAAGTTTAAAAACTAAATATTTGATCTTTGATTTATCACCTGACACTACACTTCTATTCAACTTTCACTAACAAATCATACATCGAGAAAATTGTGCACAATGGAACTTTACAGAAGCACACATCTATGTAAATGAAATGTGTTTTGTAACAACAGAGCAAGTTGGACAGTAGTTTCAATTATCCCACAGTTAACTGAACTTAATCTGTAGAAGTTCAGTTTTCTTAAACTGAACTGTATAATAGTTTAGTTCAGATTTTATTGTAATTGGTTCAATTATTTTAGTTTAATTTAGTATAGTTAATCCATAGTTTAGTACAATACAATTAATTTTGCCCACCCCTACGTTTCATGATAGTTTATTAGCTAATATCAAAGCGGAAATGTGTCAAATAGTGTTAACAACTTAAATGTTATCAGAAAAAAAATATTTGAAATATCAAATAAACTTAACAAAATTTAGTTAAAAAGACTAAATCCAAACATTTCTAAGATTGAGGAACTAAATTAGACTAAAATTTTGAAGATGGAGTAATTTCAATATTCACCGAAGATGTGAGAGTAAAAGAATCAAAAACACATTTAATCATATATTATACTATAATTGTTAAAAATTAAACATGTTTAATTATTTGAATTTTTCATTAAATTTAAAAATTATTAACATTAAATATTTGTATTAAAATAATATTAAAAATGAGATACAAATATAAATTTAATGTTAAATAAAAAAAATTTGAGTTTTTGTGTGAAAGTAAAAATGATGAAAAAAATACAAAGAAAATTGATTGACAACATATAAAAAAGAAAATCATTTTTCAATACTTTTGTGTTGAAGTAGAAAAGTTGAAAAAACATATATAAAGAAAACTGATTGTTTTATGATTTTATATTGAATATTTAACCTTCTATAATTAATGATTAATTTAAGACAAATTAATGGATGCAACTTATAAATGTTTTTTTTTTTTTTTATATTCCAATTAGATATAAATTTAATTCGAATAAATGCCGCCTGTGCAGTGCAGGGACCAAACATATCAAAGTTTTGGTTTGGGTTTTCTTTTCTTCTTTCTAGTGTTGTTATCTGTGTCTCTCTGAGTGACACAATCACAGTGCAACGGAACCAATGCATAACATTAAAACCATAAAACTCTAACGATTCACGGAGTGAGCGTTTTGTGTTGTGAATTGTGATTATTGATTGAATCGGTGAAATGGAAGTGGAGTTGGAGCCTCGCGTGAAGCCGCTTCCGTTCAAGGTGAAAGCCACGTCGCGAGAATCGCCGTCGCAGAAAGCCCTCCACGTCCTCGACACCGACCTCCGCACTCACTGGTCCACCGCCACCAACACCAAGGAGTGGATTCTTCTAGAACTCGATGTCAGTCCCTCTCTCTCTTTTTTCAATGCGGCTCAACATTTTCTTTTTCAATTTTCATTCTCATGGGTTTTATAATAACTGTGATAGTAGTAATTTCTCTCTGACTTATTTGGTTTTGTAGTGCTATAATCACTTCATATACGGTGAATGATTGTTTCCTTCGTTTACTTTTTGAACTCTAGGTCTGCTTCCTGATTAAGAGCTTTATGAATGAGTAAAGCTTGAACTTAGGTTTTGTATTTTCTATTATAAACGGTGGATGATTGTTTCTTTCGATTGGTTTTGGAGCTATAGGGCTATTTTCAGATGAAAAACCTTGTTTGTTTGTTTAATTTGGTGCATAAATGAGGGAAACTGGTACTTAGGTTTTGCACTTTGGATTATAAACGGTGGATGAATGTTTCATTTGGTTGGTTTTTGAACTCTACGGCTGCTTCGAGACAGAGAACTTAATCTGTCTGCTTAATATGGTGCATAAATGAGTGAAACTAGAACTTTGGTTTTGCACTTTCAATCTTTGTTTTAATAATACTTCACTCTCTTTAAATACAATTAATTATGTTTCCTTTAGTTGGATTTTGAACTCTAGGTCTGGTTCATGATGGAGGACTTCATTTAATTTGATTCCAAAAGGAGTGAAGCTAGTTCTTAGGTTTTGCACTTTTAATGTGTTTCGTACTTGATTGCTTGAGCAGGTAGTAATTTGTTAATACTGATAGAGTATTCGGAATCATGTTTCTGGGGTTTATTTATTTATTATGTCTCAACTCTTGAGTAAGGTTTTAAATTGCATTTGCAGTTTTGTTGTGTTCTGTGACACTGGGAAATTGTGGAAAAAGGTGGCAAAACGCTGCCACAATTGTTGTTCTGTAGACCTAAAAAGCCTTGATGTTGTGGCTGAAATCACAGTGATGGACTGTTTCTTAAAACCTTGTTTCTTTGCAATAATTATTGAAGGGATTTTGGCTGTTGTCACAGATTAGTGATATTGAAATGGCTTAAGTAAGTTTCAGGTGTCCAATATATTATCAATTTTTAGCTAATAATTTTTTTTTTCAAATTAGGTACCTAATAAAGTATAAATTTTTTTGTTTTAGTCCTTGAAAGAAATGTTTATTTGTATTTCGTCCCTACTACTATGTTTTTTTAATTGCTCCCTGAAATATTTATAATCTTTTGATCCCTCAACTAACTATCAAAATGTTTTCTATTAAATGATGATGGATCCTGTCGGTACACATAACAAAAGGTACTTAAGGTTATCATTCCTCAATGTTCTAGTTTGTGTGACATGTTTTTCAGCTTAACGGATACTTGAACAGTTAAATTGAATCAGGTAACAGAAGAAACTTGAACCAACACGTTTAATTTATTAGGTACCCAATTTGAAAAAACAATACTGCATACTCAAAATAAAATAAAAGTGGTCATATATATTGGAGACCTAAAATTTATTTAAGCCTGCCGAAATTTGAAAATGGAAAGGAAGAGTTTGTTGTGTTGCGTAGACTGTGTATAGGATTGATGTGGCAAATGGTTTGTTTGTTGTGAGTTTTTGGGGCCTGTAACTGCTTTTTCTGTGTTGCACATGATTCAGTTTGGAAGCAGTTGGACATTTGTTATTGCATTTGTGATGTTTTGTGTCTCCTTGTGTAACTAAATGGTAGTTATGTTTGTTTGTTGCAGGAGCCTTGCCTGTTGTCGCATATACGGATTTATAACAAGTCTGTACTTGAGTGGGAAATTGCGGTTGGCTTACGTTACAAGGTTATTGGATGGAAGTTGTCAATCAATGATAATTAGCAATTCTTATTCTTTTGCTCTTGTATTTTTTATTGCTTTATAAAGCCCGTATCTGAAAAGTCAAATCTTTTGGGGTCACTTTTGGTTAGTCAATAGTTTATAAAGGGAAAGTATATGGTGTACCTCATGGTTGGACGCATTCTTTTAGATCTAATTAGTGTTGAGTAAATGATGATATAACCTGACGACCACACATATTAGCCAGCAGGAATTACAAAAAAATTGACACCTTAGACAGCAACAAATATAAATCATGTCGAGTTTAAGCTTTTATTGGATCAACTGGTTTGGACTGTTTAATATTACATCTTTCAAAAGCATAATTGTGGTCTGGACTGGAAATTGTGGATAAATAATTGACTTTAGTGTTTGTTTTTGGGTTGAATCTTTGGTATTTTAATACGATGAGAATTTAGGAAGTCTCATTGTCCTTTATTAAAGTTTTTCTGGAGACATGTTCTGTTGTTTTACTGACATAGTATCGTCAACATGGTGCATGCTTCTTGAAATCTTTCTTGACAAGATCATTCTAGAATATGATGTAATTAAGCTATGCTGATTAAATGAAATTGTTAAATTAATTGATTCGGAACAGTAATGTTGGCTAGCATTCAGTCCCACAACTTGTCTGTATGGGTGGAGGTAAAATCGTTGAGTCTCACTTCACATGGATTCCACTTTATTTTCAACTGAATGTTAATTGTTTCTGTTCAGCCTTTTAATAAAAAAAAATGCACGTATAATGCTCAACTGTGCTCCTTCAATTCCTTCTTTTGACAATGATGCTGGGCTATTCCTCTGTAATTAGACATGGTTTATTTTTTCTTTTAATTATGCATATTGCAAGATGAATGACACTGTGGCCCATGCTTTGTTGATTACTTTCATATTGGCTTCCCAGCCAGAGACATTCCAGAAAGTTCGCCCACGATGTGAAGCACCTAGACGCGACATGACCTACCCTACAAATTACACTCCATGCCGATATGTGAGGATATCTTGTTTGCGTGGAAATCCCATTGCCATTTTCTTTGTTCAGGTACTTTATTATAGCTTTACCATTTATGTTTTCATTATTTGTTATTATTCTAGAATTTGAAGTTAAATCCTATGCATGTGTGAGATCTTTTTCTTTATTTACTTTAGGCCATTTGGTTAATTAAGTAGTTAGTTGCTTATTTATAACAGTATATAAAAGGAATAACCTCTGTTGGTGTACACTTCTTTTAGATGTCTTTATTCTTCAAACATAGTATAGCCGCCAAATCTTTTTAAAAAGAAAATGTTAGAGATATTAATCAATTACATTCTAATATTTTCCATTATTAGATATTGATTTTGTTCCTTATTATTGTATCTCTTCTTCATTATAAATAAGAATACGCATGTGTACCCAACATGAAATTCATTATATTCCTACTCAGTTTGTCTTCTCATCATGGTACATGGTACCAGAACAGTACCATCCTCCATGACCTGTTTTGTCACTATTCTTTTTGACAGAAAAAAGTAGAACAATTAAAAAGCAACCCTCTATACAATCCGTTCACTAAATCTATTTCATCTTGGTTTGTGTAAAAAAGACTCACATTTTGGTGTTCTCTATGCTTTCGATGTATTCTCTCTCCTCTGTATCCCTCTCTTCTTCTTTCTTCTCTCATGTGGATAAAACTTTTTCATTCTCTCTTTTCACTTTCTTCTTTGTCCATGGAATTTCATTAATTTTTTAAATTGTAGGTTGCAATATTTGTAAGCTGTAGCAAATTTCGATAATTTAGAGCAATAAAATAGGACATGTTGACTGAAATGTGGACACACAAGCACTACCATGCCTGTGTTTCTGCTATTTATAACAAACCTGAATGCTAGATGATGCTCAACATTTTTGATTTGTACTTTTAAATTTCTTACTTTTTTGTGTGTTTTGTTGGGTAAATGGAGGAAAGTATGCAAGACAGAAAACCAACACCTGACAAATATAAACTGCAAAGAAAACTATTTTAAAGCTAATGTATGCAAAGCTGCACTTAAAACCCTCCCAAAGATTTTTCGTTGACACCTGCCTAATATTCCGTGAGCATTTTCTTGAAAATCTCTTCTAATCTGTCCTTTCTCACAATAGCAACATTTTAAACCAAAAGGCTTTTCGTAAAATACTTCTTGACAAAGTTTTTCACTCTTTGCTCTGTCACAGTCACAGCTCTTCTACATTGATTGGCTTTTTGGAACTTATGTTTCTTTGTTGTTTTTTTTTTTATCTACTCCTCTATCCTCCACGATTGTGTACTCTTTTCTCTTTCTGTTTCTCATACAATTTACTTCTTTTATGAAGAAAAGGTTCATTTTGTTACCAACTAAGCTTGTTTTGTCATTTGTGTCTTGCAGTTAATAGGAGTTTCTGTGCCTGGTCTTGAGGCTGAATTTCAACCAGTTGTTAATTATTTGCTACCTCATATTTTATCTCACAAACAGGATCCTCATGATACTCATCTCCAGGTGGTTTACCTTGCTGCCAATAACATGATTATGTAGTTTAGTTCTTCTATTATCCTTCTTTCCTTTCTGATATTTCATAGTTTGCAGTTGTTGCAAGATGTGACAAGTCGGTTGCTTGTATTTCTTCCACAATTAGAGGTAGACCCAAGCATTTTTACTTTCATGGCTTGATTCATCATTCCTCCTTGTTTCTCTTTTGTTTGTCCATATTTTTGTTTAGGTCATTCAGCATTGTATGTAAAACTGCAGACAGATCTTTCCAGCTTTCCAGATAATCCTGAATCTAACCTACGATTTCTTGCCATGCTTGCTGGTCCTCTTTATCCTATTCTTCATGTGGTAAATGAAAGGTTTGTTTGCTTTTTATATCTTTCCCACTGGACAATTATTTTTCTCTAATTGGAAATTGTGATCTATAATACCTTTTTGATAAGAGAAACATAATTTCGAACAAATTTTTTCAGTAAAGCAAACTGACGAATTGTTATTTGTTAGATATTTCTAATGGTATGCTCTAAATATGGAAGTGATACTTAAATTGCATATTCTGCTTATTTCGACACTGTAAATTTTATGAGTTTTCATCTTGAATACTAAGCCATTTGATGGGCGGAAAACTGCTAAAAGATCTAAAAATTATGTAGCAGACATGCAAAAATAAGATGGATAAGAAAGATAATAGAAAATGTCAGTTTTGGAATGAATGTGTTTGGGATGAAGTTGGAGTAGCATAAGTTGAGGGGAATGCACAGACTTGCTTTGTAGTGGTTTGGTTGCACAAGACATCCCACAAAGGCCAGTAAGGGGATAAAAAAAGATAGTTTAATACTTCAAGTAAGTCAAATGGACAGACAGATTAGGGACACCTAAAGTTTTGGAGGAAACTTTGAAAGAGGCGCTATAGTTGGAATGGGTTTATTGATAATGTGGTTTTTGATAGAATTCAACGTTGTTATCCTTGTAGCCTACTATACATATGGGATTTGCATTGTTGTTTGGAAACTAATTCATGTGGTTCTTGGTTGAAAAAGGGTACAGATACCATTGCTATAAGTTACCTGAATTTCTCTAAGTACATATCTTTTTTCAATGTGTGCTTGTGCATGAATGGTCTATTTGTTATTCATAATTTATGTAGCACAAATATTTTGTTTAATTACAGGACAAATTCAAAACCTCCAGGCAATATTTCTGACCTTGATGTCTCTAAAAGCAGTCAACTGTCACCAATACTAACAGTTTCCTCTAACTTTGAGGTACATTCCCCTACGTCTATTGTTTGTGCTACACCATTTTCATACAATAAGTTTGACTGTTTCCATAGTAAAAAATGAGAGAACGATCACCTTCATAGCCCCAGCTAACCCTGGAAGTAACTTCCTTTTGGGTTTCCGAAGGTCCAGATAACCTTCAAAGTCATTTTCCATTAGGTCTCGAAAGGTGCTAAAGTGACTTCATGATGCCCTGTTTATTTTATATCTGATACTGGAATCTTGTATAATTAACCATCAGCACACATTGGGCTTACGTATCCTAAATTGTCCTATTACCGTGCTTAATCTCCTTAAGTTTGACATTTATTGATTTTTTACTATATATTTCTGCAGGGGGAAGTGATTTTAAATATGATATTTTCTTAGTTGATACAGAGATTTTTTTTTTTTTAACATTTGTCATTTTAATTTCTGAAATCCAATCAATATTCCGTGTCTTCTACATGCTTCATATTATTTACCCTCCCTGTATAGTGATGGTCATTCCACATGCATGACCCCTCTATCCATTAACCTTAATTCTTTTTTCTTGCAGCCAAGGAGATCACGTAGTGCATCACCTTTAATTTTATCTCCGTACCGTGCCATAGTTTTTAGGCCAGATGCAATTTTTGTACTTCTGAGAAAGGCATATAAATATTCTGAACTGGGCTCTGTTTGTAGAATGGTATTTATCTCTCACCCATTTAATTGTTTATCTTTATATATGCTGTCAATAAACTCTGCTCAACATCATTTAGAGTATTCTCGCGTGAGACATTACTTTTTCATTTTTTTTTCTGTAAGAATAAGAATAATATCATGTCGACATTTCCTTTCATCTTTCTTAATACCATAATATTATAAAAATAAATATTATTATAAATTATGTACATCCAATAGTATTGTTAAAATTGTATAAAAAACATTTTATTATATCCAAACAATAATTTATAACAGTTATATTGTCATTATTTATCTTAACTAATACTGTGATTATTTATTAACAGTCAATATATATATATGTATATTTATTTTATGTTATTAAACTTTAAAGTACATATTAGGAACCATTCTATTTATAGAGTAGATAAGTATAATTTCTTTATTCTTTATAACTTATGTATTAATTTTTTTTTGTAATTATTATAATAAATAAATTATGTGAGTTAAGTCTTTAAATAACTTTTAAGAAACAGAAATATTTATTTTTTAGTTTTAAAAGACTTTTTTATGCTTTAAATCTTTAAAAGAAAAAGTATTTATGTTATATTAATATACAGGTAACTAAATAAATAATTTAATATTTGAAAATGAATTATTATATTTTTCTTATATATATATATATATATATATATATATATATATATATATATATAATATTCTATATTGTGATAAAATGTGTGCAATCTCTACTACAGTTTTCTCGCATTTTATCCACTTCCTTTTTCTTTTTGTTTTAATTTTTATTGTTATAACATTCTATTTTATGTGTATCCTCACAATATTATATTATCATCATACTACAACACCAAAAGAACAGGAATATACTAAAATAATATTATATTATCCTATATTGCTGTAAAATAATATCAATTTTGTTTTATTTTTTACCTACATAAAATACCTTGAACTAAATTATGAATTGTTTCATCCAAATATTGACTTAAAGATTAATTTGATATATTAATTCTTTTGATATATTAAATAAATCTCTGAATTATTTTGTTTCTTAATTTTTAAAACTTATGTGATATGTTTCAACTATTTGAACAATAACAAAATTGATGTTAAATAAATGTCTTAGAATCTATGTCTGTACTTTAGTCCTTTTTTATAAGTTATAATATTTAATTCTTAATAAATAATAATATGAATAATATCAATCTAATTATTATCCTAATTAGTAAATTTTGCATAATTAATATTATAAAAACAAATTTCATTAACCTAATTAATATTATAATAAGTGAAATTTAATTAGTTAATGTAAAAATAAGAAATTTACTGTGCAATGCATGGATACATAATCTAGTTCAAATGCTCAATATCTATGTTTTTCTTTTATCTGTGTTCAATCCTTTGTTGCTAATGTGTTCTTCTGGCATATACTCACCTTTATTTCAGGCATCTAAAATTATGCACAAGCTCATAAATCCTGATACTGATCATGATATATCAAACCCTCAAGACGAAGTAACTTCTCTTTTAGAAGATAAATTAAATTTGGAACTGTCTAGTCCTTTCACTTTAGTTGATTACTCAAACCTTTTTGGAGACGAATTCCGGATGCCAGATGAGCAGTGGGATTTCAGCTATCTTAATGTACTAGATATGGGGGTGGTAGAAGAAGGGATCTTACATGTCCTTTATTCTTGTGCATCACAGGTTTCTTTCAATAAAATGATATAATATTCCATGGTGTTGATTATATTGTCATAATTTGCATTAGTTTGTGTACATTGTTTAACACTGCAGTTTACAGCCTGTTCTTTGCAGCAAGTTGGCAGAGAGATCCTCGGACTTTTGGGCTGCACTGCCACTTATACAAGCTCTGCTGCCAGGTTAAGTGTTCCATTCATAATTTCCCTTTTTTTGTTGCTTTATTTATACTTTTTTGAAATGGAGTTTCTTATATCCCTCAAATTCTATATAAATTCTTCTCCTAATGAATTTATTCCTTTATTAAAACAATTTGTAAAAAAGAATAACTAGCATAGAGTAATGTCATGGTACTTTAGGAAACTGGTAAAATGTGGACAGGAAGTGGGGAGCCCTAGAATATTGTTTGTCTATTGAAAAACTGGTATATCCCTTCTAAACTGTTAATATATCCCTGTTTTATAATTCAATATATGTCAACAACAATTTCTGTTGTTTCACATTTTTATTTCAAAGGTTTAAGGGATAGATTATCATCCTTAATTAATTTATTTCTTGGCATAGATGAAAATTGCGTTTTCCTAAATTATTGTGTAGGAACATAAACTTCCAGTTGTTTTACATTCTGACATAAAAAATCACATTTGTTTTTAGATTGTATAATTGTTTTTGTCATAGCTGTGACGATTGCTTTTGTAGAACTGCTTTGTTCAATATTTGGCTTCCGCTTTGATTTTTGTAGCTCTGCGCCCATGGGTTAGCAATTCTTTTGATGTTGTTGATGATACATTTTCTCAGTGGAAACAACCTATTGTTCAACAGGCTTTATCTCAGGTTATATTCCAAAGGCATTTATAGATCCAACTGCCAAGATGTTTAAATTGTGTACACTGTGGCATCTTATAATTTTCTTCTCTTGATTATGTGTATTATATGTGCAGATTGTTGCTACAGCAACATCAGCCACGTATCGTACGCTGGTTCATGCTTGTGCTGGTTATCTGTCATCCTACTCACCATCTCATGTTAGTCAACCAACTATTTCTTAATATTCAACTGGGATCTTATTTTTTCATGCATAGTATGTGTACGTCTGCTTGATTTCGAGCTGTATAAATTACATTTATCCTTTTTCAACTATTTTCCTTTTTATTCTCCTTAATTTGATGTAGAAACAGTTTACTCTAGGTTGGATTAAGTTTTCTATTTGATAAAAGAAAAGAAAAAAAATCTGCAAGATGAATTACAACAGAGAACAGAACCTACAAAGAAAAAGTAAACATAAAAAAGCAAAAAGATGCACAATCCCTTTAATGTAATCAGCTTCTGTTTTAATGAAATGCTTTTAAAACCACCAAACCTGCATTTGCCAAAATGTTCAAGATATATATTTCACTGCTAGACACCTTTAGGAAAAAGTATGGAAGAGATTGAAATACTCAATACAGCCATCCATGTATGTAAGCAATACTCTTCCTTGCTTGATCTTGGGCTTAGATGTTTGGCGATTTTATTTTGTGTCAAATGAGAGAAGACTCTTGTGAGGAAAGAGAAGTTGTGGTTGGAGAAAAAAATAAAATTAAAAGAGCTTAAAAAAAAGAGATGTTGATGGTATGAAAGAGAAACATATGCATATCGAATAATCTTAGGAAATAAACTTTAAGTCTAATTCAAATTCACTAAACAGATTTATAAGATGAGATTTGCACATGTATACTATAATTTGGTCTTATCTTTAGTCGTTGTGTGATCTCTAACAAACAAGATGAGTTTTACATTCATTTATATACAGTAATTTGGTGATATCTTTAGTTGATATGAAATCTCTAACATACCCAATTAGGCCGAAGAGTACCATCTTAAAAGGTGAGAATTTTAGGCCTAACTCAATTTCACAAAACTGATTTTTAAGGTGAAGTTTGCACCCTAGCATGTACTATAACTTGATTGTATCTCTAGTTGAAATGAGATCTCTAACAACCACGATGCATAGACAATTGGAAAGTCAAACCCATGGCAAAGAGAAACTACAAAGCACGTGTTTGGAAACTTGAAATATGCCCACTGGATATGAAGAAAAAGGACCAGATTAGTTAAAAAAGACATGTTATTGAATAGTTAACTTGAAATTCAAGATAAGAAAATTTGTGCTGTTGCAACTCTGTTTTTGTATAAATTTTTGCTGGTATAAATTAAGAAATGGATAACAGTGCTTGCACATCCTCGGTGATATCAACAAATTTATAATGTAGTAAACCAACGTCTAAGAATTTCAGGCTCTATTGAAATAATTTGTTGTTCTGGGTCCGTTGATTGGATATTTTCTTTCATGTAGGCTAGGGCTGCTTGTGTACTGATTGATCTGTGTTCTGGTGTGCTAGCGCCATGGATGACTCAGGTGATTGCAAAGGTACGATTGAACCTTCTTATTTGAATCCTGTGGTATTTTCAGCTATATTTTTGCCATTGTCCATTATTTTGATCCAATATTATATTTTATCTTCATCATTACTGTTGTAAATAGCATATTATTACGATAAAAATATTCTCAAATCTCCATAGTAATTAGGACAAAATATCTTTATAATCTTTGTATTCATTTCAACATATTGTTATTTCCTTATTTCAAAGGTTTTTTATTATTACAAATATAGATGATGAGAATGTAATTGGTGTGATTGTTATCAATAAAAATAATTCTTCATTTTTTTTACGTAGTTCAAGTATTACCACTATTATAATACAAAAAACTGGTGTTTAAGTTTGGTCTGTCCTTGTCCTTTTTAAACTTCAGGTTCTGGTTCTTGCTCACAATAAACATATCTGTTCTTACATTAATTGCTAATTTTTCTTTATGAAATACATTGTTCAACCATTTTGGTTAATGTGAGTGTTGTTGATTATTGAGGTAATTTTTGCTAGCCAGCTTAAATGGTGCTGCAATAAGTTATAATGTTAATTTTTTTTATAGCTATGTTTTTTGCTCACTGTCTATGGGCCTCTTTTTGCACAGGTTGATCTCGCATTGGAGCTTTTGGAGGATCTTTTGGGTATAATCCAGGTATGACTGTCGTTCTTGCTTTCTTAACGTATTTCACAATAACTGATAGTTATTTCTGCTCAGCTTTTTGGAAGTAGTGTTTGTTATCTGATAATACGTATTGTGTGAATTGAACTGCGTCTTCATGCACACATCTCTTGCATTGTATATTTATATATTTTTGGCACACGACCTTTTCAACTGTGTATTTTAGGTTGCAATGCTAGAAAGTTTGTTCAATACTCCATCATTCTCTGGCTTTTTGTTGGTTCCAAATTAAGAAACTGTCATGTCTGTCAGGATGCTCATAATTCACTTGTTCGTGCTCGTGCTGCCTTGAAATATATTGTTCTAGCTTTGTCGGGGCACATGGATGACATACTAGGAAAATATAAGGTACTTGCTCCAAATGAGAATAAGAATTATTATCTTTTCATCTCCTTTCTTATTATCTTATTGATATTGTACTTTAGCTAAGAGATTGGTAGTTTCAATGCCAAATTAATGTGCTATGTATTTATGAAGAAGCACAATCTATATATAAAAGATAAAATTGTCTAATTGAAAAATGGCACAAAAAATAGCAACAAAAAGATGAATCCCCTTTATATAATGGTATAGATTATTTGTTAAAGGATAAAATTGTCCAATTAAAACATGACACTAAACATAGTTACAAAAGGGTGTATCCCCTTTAAAGGATAAAATTGTAATCACATAAAGGTGTAACCGCTTCATATATAATGATGTATATAAGGCAGAATGTCTGTGTTGCCTTAACCAAGCTACCATTGAGTGTGAATTTTGTACTGAGTTAGTTTGGTCCAGCAAGCTCATATGGTGACACCGGCAGTAACTGTTTCTGTTCCTTGTAATCAAGTTACCTCTAGCTATATAATATTTGTTGTAATAGGATTCTAAATGGATTGAGAAATCAAATTTTCTTTCTTCAATTCTGTCTCCCTTCTCCGTAAACTCCAACAGAGAGTTGTAAGTAGTATAAACATCTCATTGGTAAATAAGTTGTCTTTTAGAATTTCATTATCTTTACATTTTGTCCTTATTGATTTGCTGGTGATGAATGATTTAGCCCTTATCTGTGAAGTTGTTACTTTTCATTTTCCCTAACAAACAAAAAAGAAGACCCAACTACTGTTAAACTATTTAATGTCTTCTCCAGGAAGTTAAACACAAAATCCTCTTTCTTGTTGAGATGTTGGATCCTTTTCTTGATCCTGCAATAGCTGTGTCGAAAAGCAAAATAGCATTTGGAGATTTAGCTTCCTCATTTCCAGAAAAGCAGGAACAGAATTGTACAATTGCTCTAAATATCATCCGTACAGCTGTACGAAAGCCAGCTGTGCTGCCTTCATTGGAATCAGAATGGAGGAATGGATCTGTGGCTCCTAGGTATGGCGTCAAAATTTTATCTTGTGGCTTGTCTTTTATATCTATTTACATGGAAGATAAACCAAAAGTAAATATTTTATTATTTGTAGCTTATTCCCATTAATAAACAATAGCTTTTTACATGTATACAAATGGTTACACATGTTGCAACCAAGAATTATGATTAAACTTAAGACTTTTATATATATGTATGTGTATGTGTATATATCAGGTAGATAGAGAACTAATCATAATTTAGATAAAAATCTTCAATGCTCAGATAAAATGCATTTGGATCTCTTTGTGACTATTATAGTTCTTTTTTAATGACTAAAAACTAACATTACAAGTGTCCGTTCCATTTATGTACCAAGTTTAATAATAAAAAATGTTAGAAACTAAACAGATTTCTTTTGTTTTACACATTTACTTTTTATCTGCAGTGTGCTTCTATCAATATTGGAACCACACATGTTTTTGCCACCTGATGTTGACCTTTGCAAGTCAGTTTTACGACCAACTGATCATGAAACTGCATCTATTTCACCTCTTTCCTCTGGCATTAATGGTGGAGGTACTTTTTCTAAGTCAATTGGTCAAGATGATTCTGATGGAAAAACAGATGTTTCAGAAACAACAGGAAAATCTGATTCTGCTGAAGATCGTAGTCTACTTTTTTCCCCACCCGAACTGCAGAGTATGACCTTGACAAATTTCTCCAATGTTCCTAAGCAAAACAGCTCTATTTCTAGCATTGGGGATATGAACTTGGAATCGAAAAACGTGGCTGAGAAACACTCCACCGGTCATTTTCTTACTAATATCTTGGATGCCGGCCTTGGTTTTGAATACTTCAACCTACAGGCAGATTATTTCCAACTTCTGAACTATAATGATTCTGAACTTCGTGCTTCTGAGTTTAGACGCCTGGCTTTAGATTTGCATTCTCAGAGTGATGTCACTAACGAAAGCCATGATGCTGCAATTGATGCTCTGTTGTTAGCCGCAGAATGTCATGTAAATCCTTATTTTATTTCTTCTATTGGAGCCTCTTCAAAACTTACTGACTTGTTGAATATTAATGAATGTAAAACGGTGCAGCCTCGTGATAAAGTTAAAGTGAAAAGGACTTATGGAAAGAATAAACCTAATTTAGAAACTATTGCACATATAGAGAGAAAAAGAGATAAACTTGTTTTTCAGATACTGCTTGAGGCTGCTGAATTGGACAGGAAATATAACTTAAGAGTATCTGGTGGAGAAATTGGTCCTTATTCTGCTGAAGGTTTTGATGAAAAGATTATAAAACTGTCTCCCCTTGATGTCCAATATGCTGATGCTCTAACCTTGGTTCGACAAAACCAAGCTCTACTATGTAATTTTTTGATCCAACGGTTGCAGGGAGACCAAATCTCAATGCATGAAATTCTCCTGCAGAGTCTTGTGTACTTTTTGCACACTGGCACTAAATTATATTGTCCTCCAGAACATGTGATTGATATCATTATAAAATATGCTGAAGACTTGAACAGGCTGCTGGCATCTTTTCATCACCAGCTGAAGGAAAGTAATTTGTATTTAACACAGGAAAGAATGAAAGGGGTAGAGCGACGTTGGTTACTGCTACAGAGATTGGTAATCGCCGCAAGTGGAGTAGGTGAAGAGCAAAGTTTTGGAAATAATATACAAAATAATTACTTGTGTGGAAATTTAATTCCTTCTTCAGCATGGATGCAGAGAATTTCTCATTTTTCTGGTTCTTTATACCCTTTGGTTAGATTTCTTGGTTGGATGGCAATATCTCGTAATGCAAAACAGTATTTGAAAGACCACATTTTCCTTGCATTTGATCTGTCTCAGCTGACATATTTACTATCCATTTTTGCTGATGACCTAGCTGTAGTTGATGATGTTGTCAGTAAAAAGTATGAAGAGGTAAAAGTTGAAGATTCACAAGTTGGAAACAGTTCTGCTAAAAGAGAGTTTGAACGAGGTAATCAATGTGATGAGGAACGATCCTTTTGTGCAATATATCCGGAGCTCTGGAAGTTCTTTCCTAATATGAAAAGGCAATTCAAATCTTTTGGAGAAGCCATTTTAGAAGCTGTTGGTTTGCAGCTGAGATCTGTTTCTTCCACTCTGGTGCCTGATGTTTTGTGTTGGTTTTCAGAGTTGTGTTTGTGGCCATTTTCTTTTGTTTCTTCAATTGGAAGTGATCAATTAAAAGGTTATAATGCTAAGAATGCCAGAGCGATAATCCTTTATATACTTGAAGCTATTATAGCTGAACACATGGAAGCTATGGTTCCTGAAGCTGCCAAGCTAGTTCAAGTGCTTGTGTCACTCTCAAGTTCTACATACTGTGATGTGTCATTTCTTGATTCTGTTTTGCGTTTGTTGAAACCTATCCTTTCTTATTCTTTGTCCAAGATTTCTCATGATGAAAATTTATTGGATGGTGATTCTTGTCTGAACTTTGAGGAATTGTGCTTTAACACTCTTCTCATGAAAATAAAACAAAAGAGTGAGGTCGGGCACAATTCTGAAGATAATGGATACAATACAGCATTGGCTATTTTTATTTTGGCATCAATCTTTCCTGATTTATCTATTCGATATAGGAGGGAGTTTTTGCAGTCTTTATTAAATCTGGCAAACTTTACTGCTTTTGCCCCAACAACTTCTTTCTTTGATTATCTCAGTGCATTTCAATGTGTTATGGATAATTGCAAATTATTATTAGTGAATAACTTAAAAGAATTTGGTGTGGTTCCTCTTCAGCTACCCCCCTATCCTCATGCAAATGGTGATGGACTTTCTGAAGATAACTTAAAACCAAATTCATGGTTTCTTAGTGATGTCTGTCTCATTGTTTATGAGAGTGATGTTCATAATGTAGATAGTAACAACTCTATTGCTGATGTTGGTCATTGTGATTTACCTTCTGATTATTTAGAAGGATTTTGTAAGGACATAGAGGGTCTCATTTCGAAGCTTAATCCAGCTGTTGAGCGCTGTTGGAATCTTCATCATCAAATAAGTAGAAAACTATCAATAGCATCAGCTGAATGCTTTGTCTTTTCAAAATGTTTGACATCAGTTTCTCAAAAGTTTCATAAAGCTGAAGATGATCAAAATTCTTCAACTAAGTCATCTGACAAGTCATCTGACATGTTCACACTTCATTGGAGAATTGGGCTTCAAGGCCTTTGTGAATTGGCTGTTATGCTTCAAGAAAACAGTTGCTGGGAAGTTTCTTGCTTGATGCTTGATTGTTTACTTGGAGTACCCTATAGCTTTTGTCTGGATGGTGTGGTAGGCATGATCTGTTCCACAATAAAAAATGTTTCTTGCTGTGCGCCAAAAATGTCTTGGCGTCTGCAGAGTGATAAGTGGTTAACTTCTTTAATTGCTAGAGGCATCTATAACAGTCAAGAAAGTGAAGTTCCTCTAATTGACCTATTTTGTACACTGCTGGTCCATGCCGAACCTGAGCAACGTATTATAGCAGTTAAGCATTTGGGAATACTTCTTGGCCAGTGTACGAATGGAGAAAGAGCTGTGATGAATTCTAAAATTTGCTCTGACTTCATTCCAAATAAGTTAGTTTTATCCATTCCTGATTATGTTTTATCTCGTCTGGTTTCTAGTACTTGGGATGAAGTTGTTGTACTGGCCTCGTCTGATTTATCATTACATTTAAGGGTTCATGCGATGGCACTTCTTTCAAATTACATTCCATTTGCTGAGCGCCATCACTTGCAATCTTTTCTTGTGGCAGCTGATGGCATATGTTGTTTGTGTAATGCACAACCATCTCAAGATGGTCCTATACTGCAACTTTCATTAACGCTTATTGCTTATGCCTGCTTGTACTCACCAGCTGAAGATATTTCTTTGATTCCTCAAAATTTATGGGAAAATATTGAAACTTTGGGGTCTACAAAACATGGTATTGATCTTTATCCTTGCTGTCTGTATGAAATGGCGTACTATAAATTTTGATTATATTATACATCTTCTAACTTTTCTAGATGGCAAGCTCGGAGACCTTGAAAAGAGGACATGTCAAGTCCTGTGTAGATTGAGGGATGAAGGAGAAGAAGCCAAAGAGGTATCTTCTATAATGAAACTAGTCATTCATGCCAATTTAAACAAAAAATCATTAAGTCCTTTTCCTGTCCATAGCATAATTTTGTATTTTGTTTATCTTATCTCATAATGAATTCTAAAATTATGCTTCTATGCAAGGCCCTGAAAGAAGTGCTTTCTTCAAATTCTTCAAAGCAGTATGACCCAGATTTTGCTAATACACGTGAATCTATTAACCAGGTAATAATATAATATACTTAAAATAACCATATCATCTTTTCAATTTTCAGGAAAGTCCAAATTTTGTTTCCAAATTTTGTTTACTTAAAATAACCATGCAACGTATACTGTATAGCTGCTTATAAATTTATTGTCACATAATATTTAATCCTTCCCTAGTTTGTGGACTCGAGTGAATATTTAACACATTCTTTGTGTTGATTTTAATCTGTCAGATAGCATATTTAACACATGTTAAATATGTAAATAGCTATTAACTAGAAATTATGGATGCAGTTACCACAACTAAGGGATTTCATTTATTTGTATGCATTTAGGATTTATGATTGATTCTATTTACCCTGATATATGATAAAACGACTGTGCACAATGAATATATTGGTTGAGATTCCAATTTGAGATATGGTCAAATATTATTATATAAGTGGATGCAAACTTTACAAGCCAATTTTATGAGGTTGAGTTAAAGTTCATTTTCTAAAATATACAACACATCTTTCAGACATTTTCCTTTTGTAAAATTGGAAGTACAATTAAATTTGCACTGCTGTTGGTATATAACTAATGATTCATGCAAGATTCTTGTGAACATGTAGTGAAAAGATTATTTTTTTTCAATTGGGTAACGAAGTATTTCAATCTATTTATACTAAAATCTAGGTGAATTGGTCATCTGTTTATACTATTTTCAGCTGGTATGCACTCTGGTTGGTCATAGTAGCCAATTTTTCTACAACTGTTTTATGTCTTATTTTCTTAATAGATTAAGTTTGCAACAGGTACTTGGCAACTTAACAGCAGTGCACTCATACTTTGATTTATTCTCACAAAAGATCGAGCAAGATGATATGGTATGTGTGATCATTAGCTAAATGCATTTGTTATTTATATGATTAGTTACATATCATTTAATATTTTCTAGGAGCTTGAGGAGGCTGAATTGGAGCTAGACATCATACGAAAGGAACATTCATTTCCAGGGCGAATGGAGGATTCCGAAGAATTGAATCAGATTCCAGGTCTACGTCTACCCCTTTAGTAGATTTTGGTCTAGTATATATTGATTCTTATAACCAAGGGACACAAAAGTCTTCATACACTTGTTTATTGTTGTCTTGTAACTTCTTCATTGTTATAGTTGCTGAAAATCCTCCACCCTCCTTCAAATTTGATTTATTAATTTGAATTTTACAGCCAACAAAAAGGATGTGTCAAGGCTTCGGCAAATCAAAGAGTGCATCCGTTCCCTGTAAGTGGTTGTAGTTTTCTCTTCAACTAATAGTAAACATCCACTTGGAAAATAATGCTAATTGAGAAACCCTGTAGATAATAAAACCTGATTTACTCACATTCAGTTTTATATTTGAATTATTTTCTCTTGGATGGCTTGATTTAGAGGGTTTGCATGCTTTTAAGTATGAGCTATTTTGTAAATCTCCCTGTTGAAGTATTTTCTTCTTGATGGTTTGATTTGTAGGGTTTGCTTGTCTTTAAGTATGAACCATTTTATGATCGGTTGTAATCGTTGGCAACTATGGTTTACTGTCAGTTTTGTTGTGTGTGTGTGTGTGTGTTAAATGTTATCTTTTCTTTCGGTCTTTCTCCTTTTTTGAAATCTTAACCATTTATGCTGTTGAGGAACGTTGCAAAGTGTTTGAAACTTGTTCATATTATGTTATCAGAGAAAAGTCCAAACTTAAAGAAGATATTGTAGCCCGTAGGCAAAAGAAACTACTTATGAGACATGCCCGTCAAAAACATTTGGAAGAAGCGGCTTTACGGGAAGCAGAACTTCTACAAGAACTTGATAGGTTTTAGCTCTTGTTGAGTATTTTGGTGCTTGATGTATATTGTTTTGATATTTTTACTTGAAGCTGAGGATTTTAATAACTATTCAACAGGGAAAGAACAGTTGAAATGGAAAAGGAGCTGGAAAGACAAAGATTGCTAGAAATAGAGCGTGCTAAAACAAAGGAATTGCGTCACAATCTGGACATGGAGAAGGAGAGGCAAACACAGGTAATCCCACTACGGGAGTTGTTATTGTTAAACGTGTTGTAAACATATCATACTGATTCGTACAGTTATTTAAACTCCTAAGTTATTTAACCCAGCACATTAAGACTTACTAAACTTAATATTCTAGAGACTATTGAAGCTGGCATGTAGTTTCAAACATAACTGAGGCAAGGACCATTTAATAAACATATGTCCTAATCTGTCATTAGATTTTAAATGCCGCTACAATTTGTCTAGGCTCAACCACTGAATCACCAGTTCAGTTGGAGAAAATCTCAATGTGCTCGGTCCTTGTAATAATTTCAAGATATATGTAAGTTGCTTGATTGTACCTAATCCCCATTTACAGTGAGACCATCATTACATTAACGCAATTATCAAGTGCAAATCACTTGCATTTCTCTTCTCCGGGTTACTTCCCTACAAATATCACTACAAAATAGAATGAACAAACTTCATTTAGTGTTGCTAGGCATTAGAAACGGACTACGCTTAAAAGCTGGCTCAAGGGATTAGAACTGTGCAAGTCTAGTAGAGGAATAGTATTCCTTATGAGTGCCAGGTGGAACAAGTCTAACAATCCTTAAGCATATTGCTAGTGAGTTGTCGAATTCCATTCTGGTTGTCTTTTTCAGTTCTAGGCTGCTGTTTTATGATTATATATGTATATGCATATTCTTCCCTTAATCAAAGAAGTAGCAGAAGTAAAAATTCTGCATCATGAGTTGAGTAAGCTTAATAGTTGTATATTTTTTTGCTTAGGGATTTTGAAATAATTTTTACCTCTTAAATTATATGCAGAGAGAACTACAGCGTGAAATAGAGCAAGCAGAATCAGGACTTCGACCTTCTCGGCGTGATTTTTCATCCTCCACTCACAGTAGGTAAGCTGTTAAATCAGTTGTGCAAATACGGTGTTCTGGCTTTAAATTATTTTCTTTCTCTACTCTGTTGGAAAGAATGGATGAATTGTGTTTTTCCATGGTTTTGTATTTGCTTCATGGAGTTTTGGGTTTCTCATTCTGTAGTAACCCTAGGAATAGATTTCATGGAAGAGAAAATTGAGGATCTGGTAGTAAAGGGCGTAAGAGCTGCTAGTGGAAGCATACAGCCTGAAATACCTTCCTCTAGTTCCTCAATTGCAGGTTCACCAACTATATTTCTTTCTGGATACAGTACAGTTTTAGGCACCGGGTACAGTTATTTCTGGATGCAGGACAGTTTCAGGCAAGCTCCCTACGATCTTACAGTCGTATTTTCAACCGGATGATAGTGGCTTCAACCGGATGATAGTGGCCGCACATATGCAGAAAATGTGGATGGAAGCAAGGTTTCCATGGGTATCAACAGTTTTGTAGTGATGATCAGATTAGAAGATTTGGATCCCAAAGAATAGTTGAAAGGGAACCAGGTCGAGGACATCGGGAGAATATAGGAATGTGGTAGCAAGGATCAAACTGTTGAGCACTTGGCCATAAAGCATAAGCTAAGGACTAGTTTATATCTCTTAACTGTTTGTTATAAAACCCTTCACGAGCCTTCTACTACAAGCTCAAACTTTTGAAAGAGTTGGTGTCATGAGCACTTGGCCATAAAGCATAAGCTAAAGATTAGTTTATATCTCTTAGCCGACTTTTGTAAAACCCTTCATGAGCCTTCAACTAATAGCTCAAACTTTTGAAAGAGTTGGTGTCATAGTTTTAAAGCCTCAATGTCAAAGTGGTCAAAGAATTAAATTCTTGCTGCCCTTCTAAATTAAAGTTGAAATTTAGCTCAAAATGAGCTTGCTCGTACGAGAATGTGTGTTAACTGAAGTTAGTTGGTTCACGACACTAGGCTTAAAGTTTACAAGGCACGAGTTTCACAATGACCGTTGTTGACACCACCAATGCACTCACCGGTGGCACTCATCGCCACCCTCACAATCCCCTGCAATTGCCACCCTCACAATCCCCTGTGATTGCCGCCCTCACAATCCCTTGTTATTGTCGCCCTCGCTATTGTCAACGCTCTTCGTCCTGGTCCCTCACTGTCATCGGCGCTCTCCACCCTCTCGTCGCCTGCGCTGCTTTTGCTCCTCTTCATTTAGAATTTGAAGAAAAAAATGGGTAGACCATTTTTTATGAATTTATAAATTTATTTGTTTTATGAGCGTCTTATGAATTATGAACTTTTTTAGTTATATTATTAATCATGAACCCGTTTTGTAAGTTATGTATGAGTTATTTTTATTATTTGTATTATTTTAATGATATTTCTTTTTATAAATATATGTTTTCATCTACATATAACTCTTACGAGTCGAGTTACGATCTTTTGTCTCCCACTTGATTCTCTTGCAATCCTTGACTTTGACAACATTGATTATAGTATTAGTGATAGCAAACCATACAATACAAGTTGGTTTTGTGAGGTTTAGTTGGACTTAAAGAATGGTGTTAGAGCCTATCCTAACATAGTTTGTTAGGTGCATCATGACAACCTTATGTTATTGTACTACCTACAAATATCTAATCTCACACTTGCAATTTTCAATTTTCAGTAAGAGAATGTGTTGGCTATCTACTTGAGATATTGATAGAACACTTGAGGAGGGGCTGATACAGAAGGAGAAAGATAGTGAAGAAGGCCGTGTTAGTGGAAGGCTCAAAATATGGAAGGTTTATTCTAGGAGGAAGAAAACAGGCCCAGAGAATATTAATTAGTTAGGAAGGGTAATGACGTGGAAAAAGAATACAAGTATTTGAGAAGGGAAGAAAGAGAGAGGGGAGTACGGAGAGTTTGTTATGAAATAGGGTGAGAAGAGTGGTCTCTCTGGAGGAGTCATGGACTCTGGAAATATACTATACTGTCTTACCGTCAGTTTGCTCATTTTCAAATATTCAATAATACAGTTTCCATGCACTATCTTTTCCTGTTCTGTTTTGATTTGATTTTGCTGTCATAGTTCTATCAGATATGGTCAATTTGTAGTATATAAGTGGGTGTCACCTTACAAGCCCGTCTTGTGATGTTGAGTGTGGCTTAAAAGTTCACTTTCTAAGAAAATTCATTTAAGTTCTACTTGTAAGAGTGATAAGATTCTGAACTTTAATGGGAAAGAGAATTTATAAGGTGATGCGAGTGAGAAAAATAGATGCAAGAGATGCTGAAACCGAAGAGATCATCTAAAATATTCTAAAGATGACATGATAAATATTTCTAATTTTTCTGTCTCCCCCTCAAGTTGAAGCTCACTTAGCTATAAACTTGTTACAATAAATAATTCATTTCCCAACAAATAAATAGAAAACATACAAATTCAGTTTACCAAAAGGAATCTTTTAAGGGAACTCGAGGATGTTGGATAAGTAGGATAAATTGTAAAGGTAGTTGGAATGATCATTAGCAAGCTAAGCGAGGTACGACCTTCAAACCAATTTTATTGGGGACAAAATATTTAAACTGGAAGCTAAGTGTAACAATGTCTTCTGGGATAGAGGCAACGCTGGTGCACATAGGGTGAAGACCAGATTAGTGCAGTTGGGACACAGATAGGAGCGAGGCATCTTGGACAAAGATGAGGCAGTACATTTGGGAGAAGTGTTATTCTAGCAAATTGGAGTAGCCAATTCTTTTGAAAGTTGGTGAACATTTGTTCATAGACAAGTTGACTGCACCTGTAAGTCATTTCACCAAAAAATAGTGAAAGTCATACAAAAATTAGAGTGCCAGATTAGGTCATTGCACCTGTAAGTCATTTCACCAAAAAATTAGGGTGCCAGATTAGGTCATACAAAAATAGTGAAAGTCATGCTAGAAGGAAGAAATAAAAGAGGGGACTAATTGGAGTTCTATTTTTTGCGGGAAATTCATGGGTGAAATACTGACAAAATAGGTCATGATATTGAGAGCGACAGAAACAGATGCAAGAGATCATATTGGTCTCTTGTCCACTATCATGGCATTGGTGGACGTTCACTTCTAGCTGTATTTTTGACCATTTGGCGCAGTCATGACAGTTTCCTTCTGTCTCTTTTGGATGTGTTGTTTTAAGCTTTGTTTGTCTTTCGAAGAATATCATAGTCAGCACCGGTTATTTTTCCTTCCTAATGAATAATTTTATTTTTCACGGGGAGAGAGGGATAATTATCTGTAGAAGTGGCTTGTAATCTTGATGTGGCCTGGCCTGAAAAGCCCATGCCATGGTCCAAAAATCATTTTGAAAAGTTAGAGTCCTCTTCTATTGGTCTCTAGGCTACTACTATATCCTCTTCCGTTTGTTGTGTTTTTCTTAAAATACTTGAGTCATTGTTTGTTTTGAGGCTTGCACTATAAATTGCTTCATGTGGTTTTGTGGGTTTGTGATCTTGTTTCAGCCGACCCAGGGATAGATTCCGCGAAAGAGAAAATGGAAGATCTGGTAACGAAGGGAGCACTAGAGCTGGTAGTGGAAGCTTACAGCCTGAAATTCCTTCCACCAGCTCATCAATTGTACCCTCACCGACTATAGTTCTTTCAGGATCTCGGACATTCACAGGACAACTTCCTACTATTTTACAGTCGCGTGACCGACAGGATGACACCGGCAGCATGTACGAAGAAAACATTGACGGAAGCAAGGATTCAGGGGACACCAGCAGCATTGGAGATCCAGAATTAGTATCGGCATTTGAAGGCCCTTCTGGTGGATACGGTTCTCAGAGGCACGGTTCAAGAGGAAGCAAGTCAAGGCAAGTTGGAGAACGTAGGGACAGAGACAGCAGACGTGAAGGGAAATGGGAAAGGAAACATTCTTAGCTACTACTGACCATGGAGTTGTGCATTAGATTAGGCCTCTGTGTATATATATAATATAATAATATATTTATATATACATGCGCAAAACCAAACCTTGGGAGTGGACATTTGTACAACTTTAATTTGGAGAATTCTGTGCAGAACCATGTGCAACATGGTAAAACAGTGTTGTAGATTAGTATGTATAGCTGAATTAGATGTTGGTCCATATTTTGGGCAACTGTACCAGTTTCTGTACAATAGTTTTGGAGGACTGGCAACTAGATTATGCAAGATTAGATCTTTTCCGCTCCAATCAGTTTAATCATCTGAAATTTGATTCAGTGACTGTTAAGTTTACCCTGTCACCAAATTTATTTTTCGTCTGCTGTAATAGATTCCTGGAAATGCAACATTTTAACCGTTCTAACTGTTTTGATTGATGGTGTTCTATAAATTAGATGATGGATAGTAGTGTAAAGTTAGTTGATTTTGTGGGTTAAGCTATAAAAATGAATTAGTTAAATTCAATTTACTTTTTTATGTGAGCAAGAAATTTTGTATATTAGTGCAAAGTATTTACTTACTTTATTAAATATTGTTACGAAGATAATAATTAAAAATTAAAGTGATAATTTATTTAATTTGACCAATAAATAAATTAAATATTTGAAACATTATTGGTCATGGTATTTAAAAAATTCAAATTGTCAACTTAATTGTAATAAAAAATTAATAAATGGTTGTTAGTGAATTAAGAGTTGATCAATCTTTAATTTGGTTCAAACCTACTTAATTTGTATTTGAAAAAGTTACAGTTTTTTCCAAATAACTTGTGATTAGCTCGGCTAATTAACAAGTTAGAAACTTAATTTGACATCTTCAATATTATTGGACTAGTGAGTTTCTTCCTGCAGTTCGGCCAGGAGTTCCACAGACCAAAAATATAATATTTTTGTACTTATAATTTGTGGACTAAATTCAATATATTTGTTATATTCCCAAACTTACTTCATATGCATAAAAAATTATCTAAACTGAAGTACAACAATGATGATCAAAAATGAAAAAAAGAATCATTGACGAGTTTGAGACTTCTAAATCAGGCTTTTGACATTTCATCTTGGTGAGTTTCTCGAGTTGAAAACACAATATTGTTTGAATTAGAGTAAGCTCACATTTGGATTGGGTATGAAAAAGAAAAGAAATGGAGAGAACGAAAATAGAAATGTGTAGAAAGTCAAATTGTTTGAATTAAATATAAAAGATAAAAATGGTAGAAAGTTAAATGATTTGGATTAGGTAAGAGATTCTAAAAAGAGCGAGAAGTGGGATAAATTTGTTTATTATTAAAACTTTATTTTATTTATTATATATAATAAATGAAATGTAAATATTTATTAACGTTTATGATATGTTTGCATGGTAATTTTGTTTACATGCTTTTTTTCTTCCATTATATGTTTGTTTAGACAAAATTAGTCCTACAACCAATTATTCATCTTTAAAGTAATTTGCTTTTACAAGTCCAATCCATAGATAATCATTTCTTCCTTCATCTTTATAATTTTTTTTTCACATTTCTATAATATAAAAATATCAATGTATTCATAATGTATAATAAATACATTATATATAGATTGTCTAATCTAAAATGTTGAAATGTTGTAATTCTTAATATAATTTTCTATTGCATAAATTGAAACAAAATTATTAATCTAAATAATCTAAAATAAGATTACATGTAGGATTACTTACTCTATAATAGGGTTCTAAATATATAATTTAAAAGTATTTTAATTTATGTAATCGATAAAATTTCGTAATTTTAAATATGATGTATTATGAATGATTTTAGATTGTAAAATATAAAATTACTTTAAATTATATAATTCATTCAGTATATAAAATTATGAAGTGAGAGAATAAATCATGGAGATGTAAGAAGAAAGGCCATAGATATGGTTCTAAATTCTTGCTACACTTTTTATCTCAATCTATGACATTGCAAAAAAATGTTGTTGTGATGTAGTCACATTTGATATCATGATGCACTTGTAATAAGTAAAAAATAATTTTTTTAATATAATATATTAATATTGATATTATAAATATTGTAAATTTCGTAGAACTATAAACTTCAATTAAATTTTATTTATAATATTAAAATTATATATTTATAGTGAACATATTATATAATAAACTAAATAATAGTAATTAAAAACTGAATAAAACACAGCATATAATCATCAATATTAGTTCCATTAATTTATGTATTATGACCTTGAAATTTCAACTTAAGTTTATTGAATGCTGTGATTTAGAAGTTTTATTTTGTGTGCTATATTTTATGCATGTATTGTGTATAAATAATTTTAAGTATAAAATCTTAATTTCAACAATTTTGATTAAAAACATTTAACTACAACTTTAAGAAAGATCAAATACAGACTATCAGAAAATAATACTGTAAACACGACTTTTTATCATAATCAATCTTAAATTAAAATTGTATAACATAATTTTTCACATAAGTATAGTAATTTAAATATATACATATATAATGAAACTTTTAAGAAAGTGAAATTTAAATATAATTCAATTTATATAATAAATTTACATTTACTTGTTCATCACCTTATCTCTAATTGATTATTTGACAGGGACAAACCAAGCTGTGCTGACATGTGAGAGATTCACACATACCTGTAAGTATATATAATAAATTTATTGAGTTTAACAATAATTGCTTTAAAAGTTATATCAGAAAAAAAAAATCTTAAAAGTATACATCTTTAACCTACAGTGTGTAAAATTAAGATTTTCTCTGAAAAAAAAAACTTTTCTTTGAATCAACTAGTTGCCTAGTTGATATTCATTTTGAAGGTAAAGTAACAATTAAGAAAGTGGGGAAACTACTGAAAATTTAAAGTAATAAAATGACTTAAATGTATATAAATAAGCTTAAGAACTAAAACATAAAATGTGTTCAAAAACTTCAGTGGATATGAACAAAATCTAAATGCAGATATCACACTATTTACATAGAATTGAAGAGAAACATGTTCAAACTCAAACACATTACAGATTCAGCAACTATTAGATATTCAAAACTATAAATCTGTTCTTGTTATGAAATTCAGTGAATGGATGATACAACAAACAGAGTCAGTCACCTTGAATTTTACAATGAAGCAAAAGAAAGAGATGAAATTTGACAAGAACAGCTATAGAAAAACAGAACCCTTTTCAGAATGGGGTCAGTTCTAGAAAAAAGTTCATTAACTTGATATTGTTTTGTGCACCTTAATTGTACAAGCATCAGAATGCTAATAATATGAGGAAAAATTCACAAGAGGGCAATGCAAGGCACTAACTTAAGCTGTACATTTTTCTAAGCATTGCAGAAAAACAAAGGCAGAAAATTCACATTTATGATGGTGCTTACAGATACATTTTTGCCTTGTGTTCTTCACATAGAATGCCAGAAACCTCTTCTCACCTTCCTCCTGAAAGGTTTACATGCCTGGATACTGAGGTCCACAGCTGCTGCAAGTGCCATGAAGATGGCAGCGTCCTCCACGCATGTCACGTGTCGCATCGCGAGTTGGACCAACGGTTTGCTTTGCTTTCCTTCTCCTTGAATCCTGCAACTCATGACAAAACCTCCAACCAAAGGACTCAGTGCACCAAAGTCTCCACTGCTTTGTGGACTTGGTATTGGACTTGCTGCTGTGGTTGCAGTTCTCAGATGTTTCTCAGTGTCTATGAAAAACTCTCCACCCTTTTCGGCATTTATGTGTATTTCAGACATGAGGACTTCACCTCCCTCTTGAGCTTCAGACAAAAGATGGAACTTGCAGCAAACGGTGTCTCGGATGCCACGCTCGCGCCATGCTTCGAGCTTTCCCCATGGATGCCAGCTCTCTGATCGGCCTGTGTCAGGCCGAACAATCAACCAAGACCCTGGGTTGGATCTGGCAACCCAATCACAACCTGAAGATGGAACAAAGGGAGTTGTTATGAAGGCTGCAGCGACAGCCGAGCCAGAGAGATCGTGTATCGTCACCTTCCACCCCTTTCTTTCTCTCCTCTCTGTCTCCAAGTTAGAGATCTCGGTAGTAGAGCCTGTCCAGTACGCGCTCAACGGGTCAACCTGGGAAACCCTGTCATTCCATAACTATCAAAAGTTTGATTAACAACGAATGTTTTAAACTACCGTCACACAGACTAAGATATCAGGTCCAACTGATATAAACAACAAAGAAAACACACTACCAATTTTCTACTTATGAAGATAAGACTTTGTATAATTCAAGCTTCCATTGGAGAAGAAGACTAGTTAACTACATCAATTCACACATACATTTTGGTAAAAGTGTTTTGTCTGAGCTTTAGGATGCAAGGAAAAGTATAAGTAACACAAATCTCAGTCATTGACCAAGAAACCAATGCTTGATATTTTAACACATCCAAGATCTCACAATGATATTGATTTCAGTGTTAAAACTTGGATGCATGTTATTTGAGGAACAAAATTGTGACTTTTAAAGATTTCTGAGAAGGGTCAACATGGTTGAAAGTAAAATAGATTGCAAGTTTCCTATCACCTGTCCTTACTAAACTTGCAACTGAAGATTGGTTGCTTGATAGATCCTTGCAGTTGAACTATCTGAGGACTCAATGTTGTGATATCTTCAAACTGGAATACATATCTAGGGTCAGGGTCTAGTTTCACTTTTAGATGTAGCTCGGTACCCGGCTTTCCGTTCTCCTGTTTGTTCTTGCCAATACCTATCCAGCCGTTGAAAAGAATCAACGGCTTTCCTTCACCCCACTCGGGGCCGACGTGCATTTTAAAGATCCCTATTTGCTGCCTTTTGATGCCAACTCCACAATGGGATGCCTTCCTCCCTGAAAACACAGCAATCTCCAAACAACCATGAGTGTTGGAGAAGCATCCAGGTGCTAACAATGCTTTTAAATCAGATTCCTCAAGGTAAAAGCTAGAGGCAATGTTCTGAGTGTCAGGTGTAACTTCTGCAGAGGATATCACGGGGACTGAAGATGTTTGAACTGGAAAACCTCGAAGCCGAATCTCACAAACACAAGGTAGTGAGAGTGTTTGAATGCCGGATTTTCCGGTGTGCAGTTCAATTCCGGTGCATCTCAACCCCAGAGAACCTATTGACAACCTGATGAAGGCCTGAGGATCCATGTTTGTCAGAATTGCCTCCCCATTATTGCTTTTAAAGCACTAGTTCACAAAATTTAGATGCCCTGAGAAACATAAGACAGAAACAAGAATTAGATAGCAAAGACAAAAGTAAGCATGCATTTTTTTTATTAGTATCAGAAAAGTTATCAAACAGTTAAAACTTATGTCCTTATAACAAGCCATACCTGAGAAAAAAAGAAATATAGAACAAGGAACCAATAATGACGGATAAGCAAATATTTACACTGTGTTGTCCAATTTCCACATGACTATATGCTTATATCAAAAGGAAGAGACTCTACTTAGAACTAGACATTCCATTTAATGGTAGCTTAGATGCTAAGAGACCATACATAAGAACAAAACCAGTTTTTAAGTTCGTTAACTTCTACATAGTTTGCATTCAAATAAAGCTTTATAGAAAACAAAAACCTTTTTTTACTGAACTTACAAATTGAAGTCCTCAAAAATGGAGTTAACCATCTGATATCATTAAAGTTTTCAAAAATGCATTCGGTTAATGCCAAATGTAAACTGGCATGTACAAAGCAAGTAATTAAATTGCCAGAACAAAGTCAACTAATGCCTTATCCAATGATCACAAGATGTAGCACCTGAAAAAGAATATCAACCATGTCTCACAAGTATACTGGTTTATTTCAAAATGAACTATTGCATTAATGAAATAAAGTGTAAAAGGGCATCAGCATATATTGCAAAAACATTTCTTCATTATATCAAAGACAAACCAAATAACAGATTGCCACAAGACTATTACACAATATAGATGTCATTCTCAATTACTGGGCAAATAAGTTGACAAGCCAATAACTGAAAAACTTATCATGAGTATGTGACTACTTTTCCAAGTGAATACCTTTCAGAAACTATACTTCAACTTAAGCCTTTTATGTTTAAGTATAAACCTTACTTGTATTTGAAATTTTCTACTCGTCATGAAGGTGCCCATGTTTACTTTTCTGGTTATTCACTTTTTCCAACAAAAGAGAAGGCTATCTTTCTCTAAAAAAATTACATTTAACAGCTTCATTGCCACATGAGGCTGTACACAATACACAAAAATTTGGAGTGCAGAGAACTTGATAGTGTAAAAAGTATACCATTTGGATTCTTAAAACAGCATAAAATTACTGTACCAAGTATACCATTCTCTAACAGGTAAAAGTTCATTTCTTAGCAAAAGAAGATGGAATATAAGCAATTTCTTTGACTTTAAGCAAAGATATAGATCAAACCAAAATCATGAGTAAGACAAATTAGGTAGAAGGAAATTAACAGAATCAAATAACTGATCAGGTTAGCTCAAACTCATTTGGAAGTTATGAGGCAACCCTCATCTTTGACCAAAGCCCCAATCACATGTTAATATGCCAATCTTTGAACAAAATCACAAAAAAGTCAATTAGACCTACCAAGTCCTTTTTATCCATTATGAAGAATATTAAAATATCAATAACAGTCATGCGCATAAACATCTCTCTCTTCAACCTAAGATAGCTTGCATTTCCAGAAACCAAAAGCACTTTCCAATAAAGAGACTTCTTACAAGTTTACTTACAGCAGAGTCAGAAGTTAGCAGTATAAGCATATAACCATTCTCAACAAAACTCAAGAACCCCATAGATCAAATGAATAAACCAATTCCACAAACTCAAGCAAATGAGAAACTTTTGCAATGAACTTAAAACTGTTACAGAAGCAGTCAATTGTGATGATGCGAAAACCTCTCAACAAACATTTCATCCAAGTATGAATTTGCAATACACAAAAAAGCAGCAGGTGGAGCTCAAGAACAAGAAACAGAACAAAACAAAAAGTCAAAGTCATTAGGCACATACAAATGCAACTTGAGCTCATCTAGTTCACACATAATGCACCAAACTCCCTCAACCTTTCACACAGAGGATTAAACCTTAAAAAACACATTGGCTCATGTTTACATGCATAACAAGAAATCCCAGAAGGAAAAAAAAAACAGCAAAGTAAAAAAAAAAAAAAAAAAAAAACAAACCAAACCAAACCAAAAAAAAAAAAAACCCAGAAAGAAAAAACAGGTTTTTTAACATGACATACAAAACCCAGGTGAAAAATCTCACCTTTTGCAGCCTCCAAATCCCAAAACTGGAAAAGGGTCGTTACCAAGAGAAGGGTGTTGAACAACAAAAGCAAGAAAAGAGGAAAAAGGAAGATGAAGGTATATATTATGAAGCAGAAGATGATTGTGCACAGATCACGAGGGTAATAACCCAAAAATCAATGAAATGTTTGCACAATCTCTTCTTTTTCTGTGGCATGCTTTTGTGTTTTTGGTTACGAGAGAGAGGGGAAAAAGAAGAGAAAGATGGAATATAATAATATAATTATTAGTTTAATAATTCAGAAATTATGATCTCTACACCATTTCTCACGAAACAGACGGAGAAAGTAAAGGAATCACATTTGTTTTTTCTTTCTTTTTATGACATTCCAATGTACATGATTATGGAATTTTGACAAAAGAATTTAAGGTTTAGTTCTATTTTTAAGAAACACTTCAATGTCTAATTTTAGTGTTAAGATAAATTTTTATCTAACTTTATTTCCTTTTAAAATCATTTCTTATTTTATGTGTATCATAAACTCTCAAAAGTTAAATACTTTACACAAAGAAAATTTGATAGAATAATTTCATTGTTATGATTATAAATAAATCAAATCCAAGTCAACAAATTATGACAGAACTAAAAACAGTACAATTAATATCTCACTATATTTAGTTTTAAATTTCTTTAAAAAAAAAGAGATAAAAGTGATTATTTCTTATGATAAGTAAAGAAACATTTTGTAAATAAATTCTCCATTTATATTTTTAATAAAAGTAGGACGAAAACATGATTACTTAAAATGAGGTGTAAACTTAATTCTTTTTCCAACCTTTTGCTTTTAAACTTTTAAACTTTTATTTTTGTCCCCTAATTGATTAGTGATTCAAATTAATCTATTAAACTATCAAATTAGTATAGCATATATTAAGATCATCACTGTTCTTTTTTGTTTGCACATTGATTTTACAAGTAAAATACCATAATGTCAAAATATCTTACTAAAGTGTGGATTTTATGACTTTTTTTAATTAAAAGCTTTATTTATAAATTAAAAACAATTTTCTCAAAATTTCTCTACTCTTTGTTTTTTGTACTCCATAAATGATAATAAACAACTTCCAAATTTTCAATAAATGAATTTCCCTATCTGAAAAAAGAAAAACTCTTATACCTAAAACTTCCATTATGTATCTGATGTTCCTTGAATTATAGTCTGTCTTAATTAATTAGTAATTAATTTAAGAAATTTGTCTTGCCAAACCAATATTATAGTATTTTAGAATTAAAAATTAAAAACTTCACAGCTGTCTTTTGAAGAAGAAAAAAACTTTGAATTTTATTAAAAACAATTGTCCAACAACCAGAAACTTGTATATGAAGTATGAACAAGAATAACTGGGAACTTGGATTTTGTGAAAAGAGTCCGACACTATAGTTGGAAGATAGAATCATAAATATTAAATAGAAAACATTATTTTATTATTTTATGCAACATGTTCAAACAAATTTATCTATATAAATGAAAATTCAAAAAATTAAAACTAATTTATTCATGAATTAAAGAGATTATATGTTGCTCAAAATGAATTTTAATTTGTGAAAAAAAGATAATATATATTTTATAATTTTTTTTAATAAATTCAATGAACTGGTCGTGAATACAGCTGTAATGAAAAGAGAGTGTAAGAAATGAAGTTAAGAATCGCTATCAGATGCATGTGCCTCACTTCATCACTTCTATAATTATCTTTTTCTATCTCTTTTTCAATTTATTTTTTTAAGTGTATTATACCAAAACTTGTTTTTTGTTTTATTAAAAATTAAAATATGAGTTTGCAATATTCAATCTACTATTTATTTATGTCCATCTATAACTTCTCACAATTAATAATATTATTTTTGAATATATATATATATATTATTTTATTCTTGTAAAATTATTTTCTACACATTTTTTATAAATTCAATATAATTTTTAATAATTATTTTTTATTTTAACAATTATTATCATAATTAAGTATTTTTATTTATACATATTTTCAACTCTATCTAATTATTATATATGATACTTTTATATAATATTTTATATAATTATAATTTCTATTCTAATATTTGTCGTTTAAGAAAAATATGTATTTTTTTCATTAAATATTTATACTATATTTTTATTGTAATTTTATTTTTTCATAAAAAATTATTTAGTTAATATTTAAAACACTACGATAAGTACATTAATATTCATATCTGTCGAGTAGGACGGAAAAAAATTCTACTTCTTAAGACGAAATAGTTAAATTTAAAGTAATTTAATCTATTTTTTTATCCTTGCATACTAAGTTTATATCTTTATTAGTAATATATAAAAAATATTTAATATACACAGTTTCTTATTTTTATAATTATACTGAAATTATTATTTTTTTATATAAAATAAATAATTACTGACAGGTAAACATGAGTATGTGTATTTTCGTTATTATATAAGATAATAAAGGCTATATCACTTTGATTTTCGAAATATTTGGTTGCAGAGAAAATGTGAATTGACTGCATAAATAAACAATATTTGAATTGTTTTAAATTAATATTTGTGGATTGTATGAAATTAATATGAAAAAACAAAACTATTGTTTTTAGTATTTTTGAGATTTTAAAATGGTGAAAGTAAGATTTTAAAATTCAAATGTAACGTCTCGTTTGACTTTGCTCGCACTGAAATGATGAGAAGTTTTAATAATCTATTTTTCAGAATAAAATAGCTTTTTATTCTTCTTAAATTATCTAATATTCTATTTTAGTTTTTTAAATACGTTATTTAAACTATTTCTTTTATCAGAAATATACATTTAAAAGTTAAAGGAATAAAAAAAATCAAAACTAAACTTATAAAATGTTAAAAATATTAAGAGATGTCTTTTCTATTTTAAAATACAAAATATGACTCAATAAATTGATCATTATATAATCTCACGATAAATTCCCTAGAAAGCATATTTACAAGGAAAAGAAAAATAAAAGGGATACAGTACCTCTTAAAATATGATAAAAGAAATAAATTTAAATTAATAAATATAGTTATGACTCATTTCCAAAATAACTTTATCACATTTTCATTAAAACATGTTAAAACTAACAATAAATAATTGATTGGAGCAATGTTGTTTCACATGTTTAGTTTAATTTTTATAACATCACATTATCATAAAAAAAAGTGTTCTTTTAATGTTTTTAATTAACTGTCTCTCAAAATGATTTTATAATTTTCTAAATTAAAACGACTTTTTACTCAAACAAACAAAAAAGTAGTATCACTTTTATTAAATTGTTTAATGTGATTAAAAAATTAAAATTTTAATAAAATTATCGGTTTACTCCAGTATTTCCATAAAAAAAAATCTCATTCAAATTTTTGAGAAATATTTTTTAAATTGTTTACTATTAATGTTGCAAAAGAAGAAGATGCACTGCAACAACAATGGCTTTAATTTGTAACACATAATTATCCTTTTAACATCTTTCAAAGCAATTCAATTATTTTCCTACACGATTTTATTACTGCCATAAATATACAATAATTAGATTAAGAAGCAAACTATTTATCTCTTAACACAGTCATTTCTGAAAATAACTTGTGTAAACAAAGTTAATTTGTGATGTTTAATACTTAATTAATCAAAATTTATAAGTGATATTTTCTTGTTCTTCACTCTTTGACAATTTGTGTACAATTTGACTACTAATAAAATATGGTTTTGGTAGGTATAAATTTGAATGAGATAGAGTTTGGTTTTGACCTCTATTAATGGCCATTGAAAAAAATCTTTGAAATCTAAATTGCAAGTTGTTTGCATGAATTTTAATTTCCCACAAAAAATCTTATGTTGTTTTGAATTCTTTGTTTTGTTTTGTCAAAATAATTGCTTATTCAAGTAACATGCATCATTGTATAATGTAATATTTAGATAATACTTTTTTATTCAAAATTAAAATAAAGATTAGTTGATAATAATACTCTTAATCACATGGGATTAGTTTATTGGGTTATTTGAAAGAAAGACTTAAATACTTTTTTCATCCTTATTTTCATAATGTTTGTTGGGCATGATCCTCATTTTTACCAAATATTTAAAATGGTCCTTATTTTTATAAATTGTGTTTAATTTAATCTTTTTGTGTGACGCCATTTAAATTAGTAGCGGAACACTGTATAGGTGACACTGCCAAATCTTACGGGCTAGGAACATATGAACAATATGCGAATTATTGACATTTATTTTGTGTACCCAAGCAACCAACTCTAACACACTACAATTAAACGTAATACAAACAGTGTCACATGTACATAGTGCTCTGTTACTAATCTAAACAGCATAAAAAATGACTAAATTAAACGCAAATTATAAAAATATTATTTTAAACATTAAGTAAAAATAAGAATCATCTAGAACAAACACTAACAAAATGAGAACATAAATAATATTTTAAGCCTTGAAAGAAAATACCTTTTTCTTCCTGTACTCCCTTGATTACTATATGCACCCTATAGTAGCAACAAAAAGACAAAAATACCCTCTCACTGTTGCATATAACCTCAGTAGTACGTGATTGTTGTTACCTCCAAAACTACACTTTCATTATCATCGTCGTTGCACTCTTTGAAAGGGAAAAAATAAAAATTTATTCCAAAAAACTCGTTTTGAAATATGTTTTGGAAAACTTATTTTAAAATTTTATTTCAGAAAACTCATTTTAAGATATATTTCACGAGTTTCGAAAAAATCATTCTAATAGTTTTATTCCAAAAATCCTATCCTATTTTAAAAATCATATCCTAAAAATTTTCTAAAACAAGTAATTTTGGAAGTGATGTTTATATGGAATAAAATTATCATTTAAAAAATTATAGAAATACAAGAAAAATCATATGAATACAAGAATAAAAGGTGTAGAAAACAATCATAGTGCTATTATTCAAGCAAATATTTTAAATTTAAATGTTATGTATAATCCATGGACCAAATCACATTAATTATATATGTACCATTGTGTCATAACAAATTGGAAGAAAAAACAATAACATTTTAGGTAAGAAAGCTATGTTTCAAAACATCACATGCCTTTAACACAAACATGGTCCAAAGAAATAACCAACATAACCCAAACAACAATTTGTTATGCATAATTGTGTCATTAAATTTTGAAAGAAAAAACATAACTTTTTTAGGTAAGGAAGCAATGTCTTTAACACAGATACAATTGGGTCAAGAAAGGCAATTGCTTGCTTTATTTTTGTACTTTATTTTCATAATTTCCTTTCCCACCTCTCATTGATAGAATAATACAAATAACTTTTTTAAATATTTTCTTTTCTAAAAACTTCTTTAAGAAAGTGTTAGAAACTTTTAAATTTCATGTTTTAAAAATATTTTAAATTACTCATTCTGAAATTTGGCCTATTCGGGGAACTTGTATCTTACAATGATAATAATTTGGTTGGTTCAATAGTAAAGAGTTTAATATTTTTTTTGTCTCCTCTTTGGGTTGACTATGTATTGAAAAATAATATTTCTAGTGATCTCAATTTACAAAATAAAGTTTGATGAAAAAACAAAATGATTAGAACTTTTTAATTTTATGTCTTTGAGAACTTTTTTAATATATTTTAGGTTTAATTATGTTTTGTGTCATGATCAATTTAAGAATTTTCAATTAAGTCTCTAATAAATTTTTATGATTTATTAAGTCCTTAAAATTTTAAAATACTTTTTAATTGAGTCTCAAATAATATTTTGTCAGCCCTTGAATGTCGTCATGTAATGATATTATGTTATAAAAGATTGTGATGATAAGATATTTTCTAAATATTTAATGTATTCAAAAAAATGTTTTTAAATTTAATTAAAAATATAAAATAAAAATATGAAAATATAAAATATGTAATTATAAAACGATGAAATACAAAATTATAGAAAAAACTAAAAAATATAAAATTACAAATTTTAAAAAATTACAAAATAATAAAAATATATAATTTTACAATTAAGAAATTTAAAATATATAATTATAAAACTATAAAAGTACAAAATTATAAAATTATGAAATTATGAAAATACAAAATATGAAATTGTAAAGTTATCAAATTGTAAATTTTTTAATTTAGATTTTTTTAATTTTATAGTTACATATTTAATATTTTATAATTTATATTTTTTTATTTTGAAATTTATAATTTTAATTAAAGTTAAAAACAATTTTTGTTAATACATTAAATATTCGGAAAAGATCTTTTATGTGATGATATTTAAAGAGGGTGACTGCACAAGATAACTCTCATATTATAAAATTAATATAAACATTTAATTGCAGGAACTCTATTAAAAATTTTTAAAATATCAAGGATTCAATAGATCACATAATTGAAAATTTCCAAATTTATAAAGGAGTCAAAACATAATTTAAACCTATATTTTAATTATTTCAAAAATATTATTATACATACACAGCCTACATCCATGTCTTGTCCAAGAAGGAAGTCTTAAATCTCTAATTAAAACTCGACAATTTTAGCTAATGAATGAACATATATTACATGCATTCATTGCGGTCTTAAATATTAAAGAAAATGCTTTCGTTTTCTTGGAATAAAAGAAAAGAAAATAATAAACAAGTGAAACACAGATACAAGAGCTCATGATAATTATGATTTGATATCATTACATAAATCGTAAACATAATAATTAGTTTTACGAATCCCATTTATTCATAATTTATTTTATTTTTTCAATCTATTTTTTTCATTATAAATAATAAATTTAATTTAATTTTATTATAATTCTCATATCACTTGCACTACAATTTATATCACATCTTATTGCAGAGCCAAATTAACAAACATATATTTTTATCAATTAAAATATTTTTTTAATCTATCACTTATCCCATCATTCACGATTTTTAACAATTTTTTCATTCAAATTCACTCATTCATCCATTAAAATCCACTAATCCAAACAATCCTATAAGCATTTTTTTATTCCCTCAAATTCACCCATTTATTCTCACTCAAATTTTCTCTACAATCCAAACATCATCTAAATTTGGAAACATAAAAACTTATTTTATTGATTATTATAATTTGTAAATATTAATTTAAAAATAAAATAAAATTCTAAACACAGTTTAGTTTTTTTTTTTGGAACAGACATGGTTTAGTTAAGAATTTGGTTCTGCAATACAACTATTTTAAACTTTTTTAATATTAAATTAGATAGCAATAGTCTTTTAACTATTTTTTTTAATTTCCACTTTAAAAAGGTAAAAGATGAAACCAAACACAAAAAATTATAAAGAAACGTAAGAACAAAAAAAAAAAAAAGAAAATTTGTTTCAAAATATTATAACTTCTAAAAACTTCATCCCCGCAAATGCAACCATACACGGCTTAACAGTAACACAATCCATATCTGCTAAGAACAACACTGTACGATAAAGAATGAACTAGGATTAGGGATTTGTCACTGCAGAGCGTTTCAGAGAACGTCCCAATTCTCAAAATTTATTCTTTTCAGATGAAAAATTGATTTGTTTTAACAAAATCTGTTCTTGGTTCTGTGGGTATATGAAACCAAACCCAAGATGAACCTTTTACTCCCTCAACACCACAACCTTTCATTCTCCCAATGCCCCCTTTTCCACAACCCCATCAAAACCCTCCAATTTGTTCCCAATCCTCCCGCACGTGTGAGCACCGTAATCCGCATGGGTGGGGGTCCCCGCACGTACCCGGGTGGCGTGTCGAAGTGGGTGTGGAAGCGGATGCAGGCGAAGAAGGCGAAGCAGCTACTGAAGGCGCGTCTGTCCCGGGAGCGGCAGATATACGAGATGAGGAAGCGGGCGGAGCTGAAGGCGGCGGTGTCGGAGCTGGAGCGGCCGTGGGAGGTGGTGGAGAGGGCGGCGGCGGCGCCCAATCTGTTCTCTGTTGGGGCTGATGAGCAGGTGAAGGTTCTTGCCGACAGGTTTCAGAGGCCTGGTGGGTTTGATATGTGGAGTGAGAAGGATGGGCCTGTGTTGTTTGAGACCCCTGATGAGTTGCCATCTGCTAGATTTTTCCCCAAAGGAGTGGTGCACAGTGTGAAGCCCTATAGGAGGGTTGATGGGTATGGGCTGGTGAAGGAGGGGTATGATGAGGAAGAAGGTTTGGTAAAGGGGAATGCTTTTGATGATAATTTGAGTGAGAAGGAAAATGGGGGAAAGAAGATTGAGTTTAGTGGAAAGTTGAGTGAAAAGGGGAAGAAATTTGAATTTGGTGCAGGTTTGAGTGAAAAGGGAAATGGGAATGGAAAAGGGGTTTTGTTGGAGGATGTTGATGGAGAATTTTCATCTTTTGATGTGAATTATGGGAGAAATGGAGTTGAGGGTGAGGGTGAAGGTGATGTTGGTTTGAGAAGGAATGGGAATGGGAATAGGAGGAGGTTTTTGTCTGATAATGTTGGTAGAAATGGAGTGCAGTCTCATGGGAGGAATGGAGTGGAGGGTGATGGTAGATTGAGAAGAAATGGAAATGGAAGGAGGGTTTTGTCTGATGATGTTGGTAGGTCTAACAATGGAGGGCGATCTTCTCGTTTGAATTATGAGAGGAATGCAAATGGAAGGTTTGATGGTGGAGAGCATTCTCCTCCCTCTTCAAATTTTGGGAGGAATGAAACAAGTTTTGATGGCAGGTTAAGGAGGAGGGGGAATGGAAGGAGGGTTTTCTCCAAGGATGTTGTTGATGGATCTAATGAGTTGCATTCAGGAGGAGTTGGTTCTGTCAGGAAACAGAGAGGGGGCAATTCCATTAGAGGCAGAAGTGGAGGAAAGTTTGCTAACAGGACTTTAGAGTATGCTTCACCAAGAGGAAGAGGAAGAGGTAGAGGTGCAAGTTCTGAAGTTTATGATATGGGTTTGCAACAAGATGGGAGTTATGGGTTCCAGCAGAAGCATGAGGAACTTGACTCTACAAGTTGTTAGAGCCATGGATTCTTAATCTAATCATTCTAGGGGTTCAACAAGTTTTGCTACCAATTACTGATGATTTGTCTAAAAGGGTGCATGTCATGTCCTTTTGGAAGTCCTTTCCTAGTGAACTGAAGTGTATGTCTGATCTGCTCATGTGGAAAATGAAAATTGGACTACTCAAATGTCATTGTGTGAAAGTATATCTTGTATATATAGTTCATTTGAATATCAAAAGATAACATTGAATTTCTAGTCAAAGTCTTTTACTTGTTTTCTATTTATGTGTTAGCAGAGATGCATTTATATATTTGTTTGAGAGTGTTTACAACTCAGAGCACTTTGAGAGTGTTCAGAAACTCTCCAATGAAGTTTGCACTGGTTATATTACTGAATACAAAACTATATAGGAGTTTTGATGGTTCATGTTTAGATCGAAACCAAGTAGCTGCACATGGATGCCACGCAGTAGTAATTTCTTGCTGTCAAATTTACTGAACTGTTATAAAGTAGAGATTGAAAAAATGTAATATGTTTCTGTTGCATACATTATTCACCCCACAACTAAACTCATGACCTTACTCAGAATTACATATGTAACCCAATGGTGACTTCATCACTTCCACCTTTTCCAACCATGTTTAAACTTGCCAAATCCAAACCTTCCATGCTTCCAACGTTTGCCAAATTTCCCATGCTTGAACTTTCCATGGCCAAAGTAACCACCATGTCCATAATGATGATGATGTCCATGAGCCAAATGGTGAGCACCATAAGCAACAGCAGCCGCAGCAGCACCCCCTGCTAACAATCCTCCCATGCCTCCCATTCCAGCTCCACGCCCTACATATCAGAAACCATATCAGAACTATTTACCAACAATAACAATAAAAACGTTATCTCACTAAATAAGATACAATAGACTGTTATTGTTACCTATTTCAAACTGGTTAATTGATCAATACATTTTACTAGAAGAAAACAAACTAGTTAATTGGTCAATACATTCTACTTGAAGAAAACACAGCTAGTGAATTTAGCTTCATCTATTTGGGGTCAATTGTTGAGAATTTTATAGAGTTGAGACAAAAGCTAATATGTTTTCTAAGTTATAAAATTGGTAAACTGTGAATAAATAGTGAACAGCGATTAAAATATGTTCAAAACAGGGAATTATGAAAGTCAAAACTCAGTTTTATATGTTGCTGAGTATCAACCTTCTTGAAGCATGTTGAGCTTTTACTTAACAATTTTATGAACATAAGATCTCCTCCAATACTTCATCAGTCTCTTAGTGAAGTATGAGTAGGATACTATTTGTTAAACTTTGCTATACCATGTTATCCAAGATTGACTCCTAAATTCCTTTTACATCCCTTACGATAATTTGTAGTAATATATCACAATGTGCATGCAGACTGGTCTCTATTCAAAATCATATTTGTGATAGTTTTTTTGTTCTGCAAAGTGTATGCATTCCCATTTTTGTGATATTGTTTTATTAGCACCACTAATTCGTTAAGGTGTGACGCTAGCAGTGTTACATAGGTATTTCAGTAAGGAGGTAGCCTAATTGGAGATGCAGTTTTGGTGATATTGTTTTGATGCAGATATTATGATAGATGTAGTTTTTGGACGCGAATCCAAACATCTTCTTACTAGACATTTTGAATTAGGTTCACAATCAAATAATGTCTTTTTTTACCTCACAGTGTTCAACTAAGTTTATAATCCCACAAGTTCAACTAAGTGAACAACGTTCTACGGCAGTCCTTCCTCAAGGAACTTGCAGTCGCACATGTACATTAATGTAAAAACGACTCCAAGTCCCACATCGAGATATTCAGCATATTACTAAAGAGTATTGATTATAAAATAAGTACTTGTGGCATTGGAAAACATACTTACCTGGATGGGGTCAATGAGTGATCAACAAGGCTCATGGCCTAGAACTGTGACCTTCATTGCACTCAGAAGGGATACTGTTCTAAGGTCTGCCCTAGTGGCAGAGCCTACATCATAATTTGTGTAATTTGTGGGAGAGGGGGCTTGCGTTCGCGCAGCCCCTACAATTTAGTTTAATTATTTTATCTTCTGTTTATATATTATTTCTTTCGTCTACAATCTAGTTCATTTTTTTATTTTCTGTTTATATATTATTTCTTTTGTCTACAATTTAGTTCATTTTTTTATTTTTTATTTATATATATTATTTCTTTTGTTTGAGAATGTTTATAATTAATGTTTCATGAAATGGGGAACTAGTTAGTCCGTATGTTTGATCTTTAGGAGTTTACTGTATGTTTATTTTGATTTGATTCATGCTAATGACCAAATATCTTATTACTGGAAGTTTTGGAATAGTTTCACAATAAAATAAATGTCTTCTCTCCTCAAAATGTTTGAATTTATTATCCACCACAGATTGAACTTTTCTGCTGATTTGTTTTATACGAACATTCATTCTATGGCAGTTAAAGTCAAAATCATTTTGGTTAAAAAATGACGTTGATGATGACACTTGTGTTTTCATGGTTGCATTTTGTTTTTACATCACGAAAGAAAGACGGTTCTTCATAAGAGAAATTGGTGTGGAACAGAAGGTTTATGAAGTCCCACATCGAAATATCCAAAGGAGTAGTGTAGAGTTTTAGCTATAAAACAAATGCTTGTGGCATTGTTTAACATACTTACCTGGACGGGGTCATTGGGTGATCATGAAGGCCCATGGCCTAGAGCAGTAACTTTCATTGCACTTAGAAGGGGTGCTGTTCTAAGGTCTGTCTAAGTGACAGAACCTACGTCATAATTTGTGGCAGAGGGGGCCTGCGTTCGCGCGGCCTCTACAATCCTCACTTCAAAATTATTTTCTAACCAACATGTTTCATCTTATATAATGCCATCATTTTCTAAGTTATAAAAATACTTTTAACTGATACTATATTGTTGTTCTCAGTATATGTTCTTACTTTCTAATGATATATGTTGTTTACTAAATCTGAGTATGATATATGAAATTTTATTACAGTGAATTTAAACAGGTTTATGTGAAAGTAAATTCTTAGGTATCATTGTTGAATTGTACCTGCAGAATATGGAGGCATAGCTTGTGGATAACCATGTGGAGCAGGGTAAGCTGGTGGATACCCTGAATGAGGATAAGCATTAGGTGGATACCCTCCAGGAGGTGGATATGCTGCTGGTGGTGGTGGTGGATATGCTGGTGGATATTCTGAAGGGTAGTGACCTGGATGAGGATACCCTCCAATTGGTGGTGGATAAGCTTGTGAAGGGTAGGCTGTTGGAGGGTACCCTCCAGGAGGAGGGTAACCTGGTGCTGGATACCCAGTTGGAGGAGGGTAGGGAGGTGCACTTGGATACCCTATATGTGGAAATATACCTCTCTCTCTTGACTCATCATCTTCATCTTTTCTATTGTTCATGTTGATTCAACCTACAACCAAAAGAAAGAAAAAGAATCTCAATTTATTTTGCTCATGATGATCAATGAAGAACAGTTTTACTTTTACATCTAAAATCACAAACCAGTTATAATTTCCAGAAACAAGTTCATAAATAAGATATTAAAAAGGAGTTTGTTTACACCAATCTTTCCAGTGTTGGAATGAAGTTATTTATTCCTTAATCTTCGCATGATTCAGTAGATCCATACAAAAAATTAGTACTGATTTTTTGTACAGTGTCCTTGCAGAACCAAAAATGATTCAGGATAAGTTCATCAAACAGGAGCAAGGAAAAGATTATAGAACCAAGATCAATGACATAACTTTATTCTCTTTTGAAACAAGCACTATCAATATCTAGCAATCCCTCAATGGATAATCAAGAACAGGGTTCATCAAAGCATTCAGAATCTTTCAGAGTTTGATCAAACCCATGTTTATTTCATCACGAACATGCCAAAGATAAACGAGAATCTGAGAAGAACCAAAAACAGGAACACAAGCACTAAAATTGGCACAATCCATTAACCATGAAGAACCCTGTTGATCACGTTATACAAAATTTACCAAAGAAAAGAAGAAGAAGAATCATGACATGTCAATCAAACCAGACTGAAAACAGAATCCATTTCCACACAGAATATTAGGCAGAAACAATGGAAAAGAAGAATATCATTGTTGCTTCATGCTTACTCAATGGGAATTTGTGAGTGCTTTCTCCAAAATCTTCTAAAGTTGATGAAAGAATATAATTGCCTCCAAAAGAATAAGAATGAATAAATTGAAACTTTACCTGTTCTTATACCTATCATTCTCTTCATTTTGAGGAGCACATGTGTATTTACGCGTCTACGTTTTCTTGAAAACTGTTACAAAAACAATTTCCAGGAAAAAGCATGAAATAGTTTAATGATTTTTAATACTTTTTTTGTATGTTACGTCATTAAAATATTTTTTAAATTGTGTATGATATTTTGAATGTAATTATAAATTTTATAAACATATATTTACACCATTGGTTATTAACCAGTTATAATTTTTGTTGCTCATGAATAAAATAAGGTGAAACCAAAAACTCTGTTGTTCTGTTGTTAATGTTCGTAGAATTCCGCTGTCCTTTTCCTTTCATTCGTCAATGTTGGTGTGATGTTAGGTATGCAGTTACATTAATTTTAGTAATTGCCAATAAAGTTTTATAGTTTAAAAAAAAGGGAAAAAAGAAAGGATAAATAATTACTTGCAGACACTCAAGCTTCTTTCACTGTAAAATCTTTATTTTATTTTAATTATTTTTTAAGATACTAATATATTGTTGATTTGAGTGAAACAAAAATAAATTATTCAAACGAGATTTCTAAGAATACCCTCCTCTCATAAGAAATGTATGAAAAAAATATATTATCCTTTACACAGCTTTGAATTTTAGTTGAAAACAGTATTGTTGTGGCTAAAATATTCCTTAATGAACCTCACCTAAAACTATGCCTACCATTTTACCAACCCTACCTTATAAATTGCATGGAAAACTACTTGTATATTTTTTTATTGTATTTGAAACTAAAAGACAGTTTTTTTTTTCCTGTTTGAGGCCTTTGTATCAGAAAATCACATGAAATCATGAATAATCCAAGTTGAGTTTTGTATGTAAGGGAAAAAGTTTGTGCCTTTTCTTTCCACAAAATTACTTTTCAACTGTACTTGATCATACAAAAATACACTTCAAATACATAATACACAAACCCTAACCTTAACCAATTAGGTATGATATGTTCAACATGAGAACTTCATTGGTAAGCATTCTAGGAAGATGTGAGGTTTTTAACTGTAGTTGAACATGTAAAAGAACTTGGATTCTGCAGACACAAAAAAAGACCAAGCATCATGTTAAGATTTGATGTGTCATGAGTGTTCCTTTCCATTTATGTCTGACATGGACAAGGTTATCCTTTTGCTTCATACTAGGAGAGCAAATCAACAAAGTAGTTGATCTTGAGAACTCATCTTTCATATCTGTTTCTGGTACAATCTTCTAAAGATTTTTGCACCTTCAAGTTCTGCATGAATCTCTCTCTCAGTCCTTATTCCCATGGGGTTGCTTAACAACCACCCTTCACTGTCACACAACATAGCTGGGTTGGAAACATCTATGTGTTTCAGTGCTTCAACTTCATCAAACTGATTTCTCATGTCAAGTGCCACTTGAAGCACATCAGACTGTACAAAAACCTGTCATAACACAGTAACAAACGAGAATTTCAGTCAAAAGCTCCAGAATAACTGTTAATGTTAGTACAAGAAATGTTCAGAACCAAAACATGAATCTGATAACAAAATGAAATAAAAACCGCAACATTTCTGTAAGTGTCCGAAACAAAATAAATGTGTATACAAATTGAGTCAGAACTAGAGTATATGATTGTTTCAGGAATTTGGGCTCTCTGATGGTTTTTGTGTTGTTCTTATAGTGTGTTTTCAAAATATATTGATGGACAATGATTTTGATGTTTTAAAATATATTAAAAGAATTTTAATATACCAATATCAGTGTATTTTTAATGCTCAGTAGAAAACAGTATCAAAAAGTTCAACACAGAATCTGGACTCTTGTTTTAGTATATCAGTTACTTCCACAATCTTTATGACGGTGACTATCAGAAACAATATAAAAGCACAAGGGAGGGAAAGTGTATGTGAGGAAATTTTGTTTTACTCATTACCTCTTACAATGTGTAGGAAATACCATTCCATGCATTATTACCCCATTAAGGTAATAAACACTATTTACAAACTCTCAAGCGTATTGCTGATAATTGTCTTCTAATTGGAAGATTAATATACATCACAAGTCAACTAATGTGTTAAGTATTTGCACAGACTTATATTTCACGAAACCTAAGCTTTTTCATTATTAGTTCCTCTAAAAATCATTAGACGAACTTACATATCCCAACATTTAAACAAATGCTCATAGCATGGTTCATCTTCGGTCTTTATTTATGGAACAAGCTCTTGTACAACCAATGTAAAAAACATGTAACTTGTAGAAATTAAAATAAGACAGTATAGTACAACAAGGAAATCTCACAGAATAATATTTAACAAAATTTTAGATGAACATGCATGAGTTTTTGCAATGATGCAGAAATATACCTGTCCCCCTGGCATTAAATTGTCCACTATAGCACCGACCAAAGGCTTCTGGAGAACTCTTCTTTTATGATGTCTTTTCTTGAAATGTGGGTCTGGACACTGCATGTGTAGGGTGAAATCACTTAACCACAAATGAAAGGCACTTTTTTATGTAAAATCCTTTAGTAATAACAATGTAGCCAACAAGCCCTTAGCTCAGTGACACCCTTTTCTTGCATTGCAATGCTATATAGAAGACAACTCACCAGAATTGAGACTAAGAACAAGGGCCCAGGATATGATTCTACCAACTGCTTGAAAGAAATTGTGGCATTTGCAAACAAGAAATGTCTGGCATTTTAGTGTAACAACAGTCATTACTCCAGCATTGAAAAAGAAAAACATATAGAGTTTTAGGATAGTATCATAGTACATGTTATTGAGAGCCAGATCCTTTGCCCATGTCTCAGCGCGTTTGACTATCTGCACAAGGAAGTGTTAAATTTTCAGACAAGATTCCCCTATATTCAAAGCTTAATGTGCTCAAAAGATAAGAAATAAAAACTGATTGAAAGAAGCAATTATCTAGGGCATTTGAAACCAAAAGTGACAGAAAGAAAATGGTTCCATACCCTTTCCCGGATTTCCAAACCCAAAAAGTTTCTCTTTTTAGGAGTTCTTTTGGCCAACCACATTAGAAACCTGCCACTGCCTGACATGGTTTACAAATTACAACATCAGATATGCTGGAATAGGTAGTATACTTAGGTTACTGAAATGATTCACTGATCCTAGTCCAAGAGATACTTCTTAATGGCATTTTGATGTCAAGGGTAAAAATTAATGAAAATGATTGTTGTATCAATATGAGCAAGATATTTTGATTCAACAAAACCATAAGGCAACTGCAACCTCGGTATTATATCATGTAAGAAACTAGTTCCATCATTATTAACTTCCACATACATGATCTGTACCAGTCCATAACAGACACACAAAATGCATCAAATAAATTTATCATTGAAATTCAGGTTACCACATCCAATGTCCACCATGAGTGGCAACATTGGGTCTGCAAAGACCTGGTTCCAGTCTGGTACTTGTGCAGGAACCTATAAAGAAAAAGAGCCACCTTCAGTGGAAAGAAAAAGACTACTTCAATGCATGATGAATGATTCATTGAACCAGTAGTCTAACTCTATGTCACAGAAGCTATTTATGTCTTGTTTCTGAATCTGCCTCTGGATCTCCACAACAATGCATCTCAAGTTTAATTTTGATACACTATCAATGCATCACAAATCCTTGTAAATATGACTTTTAAAGTAATTATTACAGATGTCAGCAATCTTATCATAATCATAGAGTAAAAGACCTTTACATTGGCAGCATTCTATTCACATTCTGAATTCCTATACCTCTTTGTATAACAACTTGAATAAACGAGGCAAACAATGAATAAATTGAAAGCAAATGTTGTGACAAAAGTTACACTTTAAGTGAAACATACTTTTCTTATCATGCTCTACATCAGTTGGACTTCAATGGAAAACATGGAACTTTGTGAGTCTCATTTCTTATTTAACAAGTGTCCTTCCTAGTTTTATTATTTCCAAAAAATTTTAACCCATAACACAATATGTGTGTTGAAGATTGTGCCACTTGCACTCCTATTTATCTATATACGTAATATCATAGATTCCTACACAACTTCTTTCAAAAGTTAATAATAATAAAACATGAACATAGCTAAAATAATTGAATGGAGAGATTGAATTTATAAAGTAACACATTACAGAGAAAGAAGCACTTAGAGGATTAACATGTTGCCTGATCCTGAGGTGACCCAGATCCTGAAATTGGATACACAACATAACATGGTTAAATAAATAAACAGCAAATCCAAAAGTAAAAAACTAACACACACACACACACACACACACACACACAAACAAACACATAAATATGCATCACACAGATTAATATTATTTTTAAACCACCATTATAGTCCCTAGAAGTGTCTAATAAAATTCAAAATAATTCTCACAAAGTACAATTCGTCAATCAGATTGGACTAAAATTGAAGACATAAAATGATAGCAATAGCATATACTTAGGAACAAAAATGTCAACAAGAGATTAAGTTTAGTGACTGAAATGAAAGAGTGGAAATTTCAGTAACTTAGTTAAATTTTCTTACTTTCGAGGAGTAAGGGTGCTTTAACAGCACTACAATTCTCTGTTTTCACTTTTGAATTACAACTATGTCAATTTGTTTCTTGTTCTCAAATATTCCAATGTGAAACAAAATCATGGGTTATTGATTGAGAGGGAAAATCACACTGAACCATTAAGTAGACGAATCAAAATAACAGTGTCCCAGAAAAATGTGTATATGGTTTATATAATGAGGAATACAAAAAGGGTTACCAAGTTGTAAGAGAGATTGAGGTCAGCATATTCCAATGCCACCATTTCTGAGCTTCTTTGATGTGCCTGTTGGAGTGTGGATTGAGCTGAAGAGGACACGTGGCAGCTGGAGGAGAAAGAGAGAGAAGAAGGAGGAGGAGGAGAAGAAACGAGAAAGGGTGAAAGACGTAGCATTAGTTGCGAAGAACTCTGTAATTGCAACAACAAACGAGAGGAGGAAGAAGAAGAAGAATAAGCCATTAACGTTGTTGTTGGTATTGTTGTTTATTCTTCTTTCACTTGTTCTGTTTTATTTACCCCTGTTCGATTTTAGTTGATTTAAGGTTTTGCTTAGTTTGTTTTGTTTTTTCTTTTCATCAACATGAAAATTGATTAATTACACAATTTCTTAAAATATTATTTCAATTAATTGAGTTCTTATTATTTTTTAATTAGATTAGAGGATTTACAAATAATTTTACATATATTCATATGTTAGCAAATATGATTTTTTTATTAATATAAGATATATTCTTGTTAATGTAAATAGTAAATAACTTATTATTTTTATTAAAAATATGTTAAATAACAAAAGTATCAAAGATTATTTTTCAATCATCATCTAGGATAACTAAAGAATCATCTTTCATTACCATTAATATAGGTAATAAGAATATAATAACCCTTTATTAAATTATTATTCATATTTTTCAATCAATATAAAAAATATATATCATGTTAATTTTAAAGCATCACTTTTTTTTAACATGTGAAAACAAATACAAAAAATAACAAAATAATATATAATCATGTGATCTAAAAAGTAATTTTTTTAAGTATTTTATAAAATAAATTTAAACCTTGGTAGTGGGTTAATTTTTTAGTTCACTCAACTGCACTAATATATAAAAAAAAGTAATTACTATAATTTAAAAACAGAAATACATTGTTTAAATAAGAACTAAGTTTTTACACAATTTTAACCTTAAAAAATAGTATAAATGATTTTTTTTTATCTTAATTGCTTTGGAAATAATAAAATTGAAAATAACTTGAGGGAAGATCAGAGAAGAACTGAGTTGGTTTGGTGCTGGAAAGAGCAAGAGAAACAAGGCATGGCGGTTAGGCAAAAAGCAGTATCTGCACTTCCAACCCTTTTACGAACTCTTCGCAAAGAACCATTAAAGCCTCACAGCCATGTCAACGCGTTACCCTCTCTTCGACGCGCTTTCTCTTTGTACGATCAGATCAATCTCATCGATCAAGTCCCCGAGGACCAGCTCCGATTTCAAGGGTTGGTACCAATCCATCTTCCCCTTTTGTTTTTTGTTCATGTAAAGCTTTAAATTTTAGTTTTTTTCATGTGGGGTTTGAGGAAGAGAGTTGAATGTAAAATGGGTTTTCTGCAATTGTCTCAAATAACATGGTGACACGATGTATAACTTGATGCAGGGAGTGAACTTGATTGAAATATTTTGTTCCTTGTTTTTCATTTGTTGAAATGGGGTGTTTTAAATTTTAGTTTTTTTTTTTTAAATTTACGGTACGAGGAAGACTATTGAATGTGAAATGGGTTTTCTTGAATTGTCTCAAGTAACTGGACTTAGGGACTTAACTTGGTTGTAATCTCTGTTAATTTTTTCCTCATTCTGGCATGGGTGTTTAAAATTGAGTTTTTAATATGGGGTTCGAGAAAAAAAAAAGGTGAAAGGGAAATGGGTTTTGTAGAGTTTTCTCAAATATAGTGACATGATATGTAATTTGATGCATGGACTTATCTTGGTTGCAATTTCTCTGTTCCTTTCTTCCTTTCTGGGTTTTTTTTTCTTCTCATTCTGAAAGTAGGGTGTTTTAAATTTTCATTTTTTCAGTATTGGGTTCAAGTTATAGACTTAATTTATTATTTTTGTTTATTTCAATTTGTTTAGGTATAATGATACGGGGTTTACTGTAAATGGGGTTGAGTATGAAGGAAGCTTGCTTTGTGTTGGAAATTTACTCATGTCTTGGAAACCGAAGAAGTTTTCAGAGATCACTGCTGATAGGTTTGTTTGTTCTATGCTCCTTGTCTCTTCTTCCTATTCTTTGTTAGCAACATTTTTATTCAAATAAGCATTCTTGCATTCTCATGTTCCTCTTAACCTCTATTTATGCATGAAGCTGTTGTATTTTATCTTTTCTTGTACAGTTAGTGTTTATCCTGAAATTGATCCTTTACTCTAAAAGTTGAAGAAGAATGGAGTGGTAACTGTGCTGCCTTAGTGATTCAAGTCCAAGGTTTCTAATTTACCTTTGAAGTTTGAAGAAAAATAGAAGAAAAAAACTGAACTTACATTAGCTCATAATAATATGTCTGAATGTACGTATATACAACCTTAACATATCTATCTATAAGCAGAAAATAATGAAGCAACAAAGGTTATATATATAAACCGAAAGTCAATCTGTCTAGTAGTGTTTTCTTTATCAGTTTTGAAACCTGTAAATGGAAATTCCACTAAAAGCTAGAAATTGTTGCTTCCCGCACAAAATGCTGTTTTGAAATGGTCGCAACATGAATGAATCGTGTAGACGAACATGCTATAAGAAATTTGGTATGCTAGGAAGATGACTACCAGAAGAAGCCTTAAACCTTACTATGCTACACCAATGCACTAGAAGCCTCACAATGAGAGCTTCACTCAGAACACCACTCTTAAATCTAAGTGAAGAATTGCGAAATACTTCTGTGGACAATGGAATAAGCAAATCACTAGTATTATCAATGAAAAAGTAGCCACAAGTGTGGAAGGTTGTATGCATCGTAGTGTAATAGTTATAAAACATGCAGAGAAGCGACAATAATTAAATGCATTATAACATTCTAGTTTCATCTCTGTTTGTTTAGGAGAAAATGCATTATGTTATCTTGCTCTAATATGTTTTTGACTTGTCTCTTCTTGCAGCTTATCACTCTTCCAAATTATTCGTCCTATTCCAGGTTGAATTTTTTAGTTTTGACATTCATTTTGTTTTTGCTTTACATTCTGTTTCCCCCAAATTTTGGTGAAGCTCTACTTTTGATTTTGCATTTCCTTTTCGGGATTAGGTAGGATACTTCATAATCTTTTATTCCCTGAATGAATAATTAATGAATTCATGCTTAATATACATTGCCTTTTCTTAATATTTATTAATTGCTTTTAGTTAATTACTTTTAGTTAATTACAACACATTGCCTTTTCTTAATATATTATTAATTGAATGCTGTGATTGCGTATTTAATTGCTTTTGATCTATATTAACTGACTCTTGAAAAAATTATTTGGCAGAGATTTTGATTCTTGGATGTGGAAGGAACATTCAACATGTAGATCCTGAACTGAGACGGTTTATTCGATCCACTGGCATGAAATTGGAAGCTGTAGATTCGGTATCTATATATCTTATTGGAAAAACTCATTTCATTTTTTTCTTATCTATCTCTTTTAGAAGTTGTTTGACCAAACTGGTCCCGAGTATAAAACAATTCATAATTCAAACATGATGGTACAAATGATTAGTGAAAATTTTAATTTTGATCTATTATTTGGAAACCAATTTACATGATCATTCAACCATATGCTGTCATATCATTGAAAGAATTCTTTTGACTGCATACATGGCAATCCATAACTTGATGACTGCAAAAATCTTTATACTGAGTTAGTGCTAATTAAATTCTTTTGACTATTTACACAGAGAAATGCAGCATCAACTTACAACATACTGAATGAAGAAGGTAGAATTGTGGCTGCTGCACTTCTTCCACATGGAGTTTCTGCATGAAGCTTGGACCTGTTCACATCCATTCCATTAAGGATCTTAACCCAAATCTTTGAGACATGCTTTGATTTTCACGTTTAGAAAGTTTTGACATAGCAATAGCAGAATGTGAATCAAACTCAACTTAGTCCTTTGATGTCTGCTAAGGTTTTCAAGTGTAATAAGGAGAATTAAAATGTATAGAGTGCAGAAAATCCCTGCAAATTTGGACTCTAGTTACTTACTGGTTGTTTGCTATCTCACTTTCTCAGAAGAGTTGAAAGAAAATGGCTTGAATCAAACCCTAACTTTTCCTGTTCCAATCAACCCTTTATGGTTTGTTTGGATGAGATAAAAGAAAATGGAGAAGATCATATACTACTACTATGTGTGCTTGGAAGATCTACAAAAACTCTTTTTGCATAGAGCAATGATAGTTCTCCGTGAAAGTATTTGTTGCACAATCTATGTAATATTTGATCGTGACTGTTGAAACAAATTTTCTAATGATTGTGTTATCTTGGATAAACTTTGGTTTTACCCATTATTTTGGTTTGATTATCTTTTATTTGACAATATATGTTTTAAAAGTCAAGAGAGGATAATACAAAGCAATAATATATCATAGATTATAGATAATAAATTTTTACACGAGATATTATATCTGTACAGTGAAAGTGTCGTGGATGATTGCTTTTTTTTTTTTTCTAGGGATGGTAATGCAATTCGTTTTGCGTAACATTTGTTTTGTGGATTTGAAAATTGAAAATTGATCTGTGATTGATAAGATTTCAATAACTTTATTTTATTTAATTAAATTAGTAGAAATAATAATTTTTATAATATTTTTTAAAATAAGTAATATTTATAATTTTGTAATGAGTTAAATGTGTTTGTATTTTATGAATTTTGATTTTGTCATTATTCAAAATTTTGATACTTCTATGTCTTCAAATTTTAAAAATAAATAAATATAGTCTTTTTTTAACTAATTACATTAATTTTTTTATGTGTCAAATGCATTTTATACTAGTATTTTAGTTATTTACATTGTTTGATATATTTTTACTTTAATATCAGTTGAAAAATATGTTTAAGATGTTTATTGAAATAAGAATCGACTTTGAACTTAAATAAGAAACGAGACACGAATGAAGGAACTATTTTTAGATGGATTGGACCTGAAAAGAAAAAAAATTTAAATGACTAAGTTGCCTAGAAGAAACACACATGATGTGTGTGTTGTGCTGGTGTTACTGGATTTTAGAAATTTAAGTTAATGCAAAATATGTGAGTTAATGCAGATCAATCCATCATTAGCCCGCGTTGATTAAGGATTATGCGGGATGAACCTAAACAAGTAAGTGAATTAAAATAAGTGAATTAAAATACCGAGTTTATTTCACACTTTTTTTTATGAGATGACCAACGTGGTCCATCCTACATTTCTATTCCTAATTTTTTCTAATGAATTTAACATGATAAAAAAGTGTGTGTATGTGAGATGGTGGGTTAATTGCAACTTAGTTTTTAATACTTAAGTGTGTTGGGATTTCTACTCTAAATACAAAATTGGTTCAATCCAACCCCAGTTTTTACTACATGCTAATGACTTTTATTTCTTGCACATCAAATTCTCTTTGAGCGCATATTCAAATTTTTAAAATGACCGTTTTACCTTTCACAAAAATGACTTCGGGAATACATGTTTTGGAAACTTTTGAATTATTTTCTTCATTTTCTCTCATATTCTTTCAGCTACAACAGTGATGACAACGCGACAACGAACGAGGTTGGTGCGATGGTGAATGATGTTTGAGTTTTTTTTTTTTTTTTTTTCTTGTTATTGTGGATGTGGAGTTAGTAATTGTGGGGTGTGGGAGGCAATAACGTAATTAATAGTTAGGTTAATATATTTGTCATTCTAAATTATTGAAGTAAATTTTAAAGGATACCTCGTGATTACTAATTGCATCCAATACTATATAGGTTAATATAGTATGAATTCTGTTTTAGAATTCATACTCCAAAAATTTTAGAAAACTCTTTTTAAAAGATTTCAAAAACATCCAAAAGACATATTTACAAGGAGTAAATGGACGTTTTAAAATTTTTGAAGTGCACTTAGAAATTACGTTTGATTGAATATAGAAAAAGGTAGGTATAATTAGTCCCAACATCTCCACTTTCTTTTTAATGTGTTCGTTTTTAATTTTGTGTTTACTTAGTATCCAAATTAGTTAATTTGCATTAATGTGATCCCTTTTCGTTGACGTCGTTAAATAAGATAAGTCTGACTGTGTGGACCTCGTAAGTGAGGAAAAATATTATGACGTGGCACGAGAGTTGTGTTTGATGTGGAACACTGCAACATAAGACAAAAAAAGTCACATTTGTTCCCATTTCTCTACAGACGTTAATGGAGAGGAGGAAAATGGTTTGCTGAATTTGGAGGAGTTCACATGATTTGGACAAAATTGAAGCTGCATTTGACATTAAATTGGCTTCGATTTCGGATCGCAGGTGCGCAAACTAGTATTTGTGGTTGTTGATTGCATGATTTGTCGTTGGGATTGTGGGGTTTAGGGTTTTTGTTTGAACACACGGGAGGAGGATGATAATCAAACCCAACAAACCAATTATCCTAAATAAGTACATCAGTCACTTCTCAGAATCAATCAACTCTTTCTTGAGATTACTTATCCTTTTGCTTTGTCTAACAATGGTTGCATCTCTTACATCCCCATTATCTTCATTGCACCATTTGAAGTAATTACAGCCTTTGAAATATTCATTCCCAATCCGCTGTTAACAAAAATCATACCAAAGATGTTTTTCAAAAACAAAATTCAGCTCAAGACGAAGAAGACAATGAAAAATTATGGCTTTCAGACGGGGAAAATCATTTAAAATAAACTTTAAAAGAGAGATATGACATGTTAAACCAAAATTGTCACTGTATAATTATTTTCGTTGACACTATTTGTTCTGCAATGCCACATTAGTGCACTGTTAATAGCGTTTTTGGAAACTTAATGGGATGAACTATATTGATGTAAATTAACTAATTTGGGTATTAAGTAGATACAAAGCTAAAAACATGTACTATTTAGACACATTGAAACGAAAATGAGTATACTGTGACTAATTATACGACAAGCTTAAAACATTTTCTGCCGCCGTTTCATGAAATTAATATTGTAAATATAGCTAATAAATATTTAACAACTAATTTGTTATCTAAATTTGTATTTAGGAAGGTGTTTTGTTTTTCAGTTTGTTACTAAGATTGCATTCTCTTCCAGATTTCAAGTACTAAATTTCCAGAAAACCAAAATATTGCTATTTGCTTTTGGCATCTTTCGTAGAAAGTTTCGTGTCGTTTTTTTTCTTGTTATGTAACAAAAATGGTATCTTATTTTTTATGATTAGATATATCTTTTTGTTTCTAAATTATTTAAAGGACTTGTGTTTCATCATTAAAATAAACTATATACTTATTTTATTTTAATATTGTATAAAAATAATGTAAAATGTTTTTTCTAATAAACAGTACATAGATAATATATTATAATACATGTTGACTTTTATGGACTGTAAGGTCAAAATATTATGTAATTTAATTTAAAAATAAAATACATAAAGAACATTTTGAAGATAAAAAAACTTATTTAATTTAATTTTTTTGTTATTTTTATAAACTTTGTTCTTGATTTAACAATATTATATTATTGTTTTACTTATTTTTAGTTCAAGAGAAACTGCTAAACTTTCTACTTTTTCTAAATAATTCTTTAAAAATAAAAATAATTAGTATCATTTTGTCATTAACAGAGTAAACAAAAATATATTATAAAACACAGAAATGAAAAAAAAAGAGGAAAATATAAATATACCACGCTATCTAAAAAGATCATCGTGTTCCACGGTTTCGAAACGCCATGTCCACTCCGTACCTTCACTCCGCTCCCACTCCTTCCCCTTCTTTCTCTCCGATCACCACTTCTCGCTTCTTCCAAACCTCTCGCGTCGCGTTCCGAAACGCCGTCGTAAGTGAACCTATTTCCGATTCTCTCGTTTTCTTCGCTCTATTTTTGCAACTGTTTAACGGAACGCGCGTTTCTTCAGCGCTGCAAGGCGATAGAAGCAGTGCAGTTGGAGAACGGTAGGCCGAGCGCTAGCGAGGCCGCTGGCGGAAACGCGATTCCGAGCTACGTCGTAGCGCCGAACGCGCGGATTCGGGATTTGGTTCACCGGAACGACACGCGTCTGAGAATATTCTCCGGCACCGCCAATCCCGCGCTTTCTCAGGTCGTGCTTTTTCTTAAACGATTCGTTTTGTTTTTGGACATCTGGAGTAGGAAAACTAGAGTTCGAATATGGTGGAAGGATGTGTTTAGATGTAGGAAATGAAATGATGAAGATAAATTAGAGTTCATGTAGGAGGATTTAATATCGATCGGTAGGTATTTTTAGTGTTGATAAGCGATCAGAATTAAGCTTTGTTTAGATAACTTTTTCACGAACACCTATGATAGAGTAAGAGTAAGAATATAAAATGAATTAAACTTCTTTCATAAGTTGATACCTCAACTTTTAGATAAGTTAGACGAGGGAACTTTTGTAAAAGTTAAAATACGTACGTTGTTTGAACATTTAGGAGAAACTCAATTCATCTTGTCTCTATTTTCTTCTCTCATAAGTGTTTATGGAGAAGTTTATTCAAATAAAGTGTAGGAGTAATTAGAATCAGAGTTTTAGTTTGGTAGTCCATGCGAAAAAGGTTTTCAATAACAGAGAATAGGTTACAGCGGTGTCACACCGAAGATCATAAGGAATTGTATCTAAGTTTGTTTGGGAAGTGAAGAAAATCAATTGGTTAGGAGTAAACATGTGTTTGTTTAGTAGTTGATTTGATGTGAACACTTTACGATACAATAAAACAATGACCATGATTTGTCTGCTTGATTTTCTGACATGAGGAAAAATGTTACTTTCATGAATTGTGTTCTGAACTCATACCGATGAAACATTTATTAGTAAATAATAACTTGATTAGTCCCAGGCCTGCCAAATTGGGCAATACATAGCGGTATTGCATGGTCACATATTTAATACATAATTTTGACTCGAACAAAATTGCTTGTGAAGGAGAATACCTGCAGCGAACCACAAAAATGGGTATTGGATGACTGAGATGGAGATGAAAATAGAATAGATACCAGTCGACAATACTTGAATAAATAAGATAGCTGAGAAACAGTGTATTCAACCTACACTATTGTGCTTTTAATTGATGTATATATAGGAGTTACATAATAAGGCAAGACCCTTACCTTAAACACTAACCCTAAAGCTGGGTACGTACAAAAGAAATAATAATAGAATAACATTACATTTTAACAACAATAGATAGGTTTCATTTCATTCCATTTTATGTTAGACTATTAAACTATTCCTGCCAAGGTCATTTCGTTATCCTTTGTTCCGTTCATTTTTGTCAATCTAAAGTTAGCTGAAGTTTTTTTTACACAATCATTGAGTCATGAACTCACATCAATAAATTCATGTCTTTTTTTGTGTAGTTGCTGTAGTACTCAAATTTTTACATTGGCATTGTATTGAAATGAAGAAACAAAATAAACTTTAGTTGTGTATGGAATTTTGTGCACAAACTAATTAGTAATTTTGTTTTAACATTTTAAGAGTAATCTACTCTGTAATTCTGATTAGCATGCTATTTCATTGAAATGAATTCTCTAGCTTAGAGTAAATCTATTTTTCATTTGATATATTTTTTTTATGATTGCAGAGAGATCACCTTGTTTTATGTTTCCAAGATTTAGTTGTTTTCGCTTGTTTGCATCTGGTTTTTAAAGATTTGTGCAGTAAACGTTGAAAACAACCTTTGTTTTGTTTTTGTTGCTTCTTGTGCTAATATTTAAAAATAGGAAAATTCTAAAAACAAAGTGACAGTTTTGTTATTAAAAAGTGAAAACACAAAATGAAAAAAAAGCAACAACTAAATGTGCCATAAACAAAAACCATTCTATTTTTTCCATTTCCTTTTGTTTTCCATTTTTTTATTTTATTTTATGTAAGATGGAAACAATAGACGTTGTAAGACCCAGGAAATTCATACAAATAATAATTAATAAAGTATAAGTAATGATGGGTTGAGAATAATCTAAGGGAGTTCCTTGATAAACCCTAGACAAGGAATAGTGTTAGCTTAAGTGGTATTTGATTATGTTGAGAGGACTTGGGTTCAAGTTCTGTGTATGCCATTATTATGTTTATTTAATTCTGTTTTATTTTGCAAATATATTATGAATGCGGAAGCATGGTTTAAGTTCATATGAATGTGTGAATTGACATGAATAATGTGATGGTTTGTTGGTCTGCATGTGTTTGATGGGTTGGAAGGATGTGGGTTCAAATCTTGGCTAAAGTAAGTACACCCTTTTTACTTTTATATTTTTGTGAAGTGATGGAAAAATCTAGAAAACTGTAGAAATTCCCTGAGAAACCAGAGAGGTATTAGTTGGGGTGCAGTAATCAAAAGTAATGACCATTAAACCTTGAATTTAAGTTAATTTCGTTTTTATTATTTGTATTATTTATTTTGGGCTGAATTGGTGGGAGAGAGAGAAGAGGGGGTGAGGAAACAAAGAGTCATAGTGTGGCAAATTGAGTGCTGAGAATTGATATTCAGAGAGGGAATTGGAGTGGAGGCAAGGAAGAATCCATTGGAGATTGGTTGAAGCTAGGAAACCAGGTAAGGGGAGCTGACTAGTTTAATCTTTTCCTTTGAAAGAAGATTTTATGTTTTGTTTGATTGAACTACAACAAGATAAGTTTTAAATTTTTCCGCGCTTGAGAACTTTATATAATGTTTTAATTCCAAAAGAAACTTTATGATATATGCTTTTTCTAGTAATATCCATCTAGGGTGTTACAGACGTGGTTAGTAATGAATGCATGTAGTTTTGTGTATTAATTTGAAGTCTTATGTTATACACGTTATTCTTTAATAATTTACTGAAATGTTTGATTTCCTTGTATTTAAGTAGGAAATTGCGTGCTACTTGGGTCTGGAGCTTGGAAAAATTAAGATAAAGCGTTTTGCTGATGGCGAGATATATGTTCAGCTCCAAGAGAGTGTCAGGGGGTGTGATGTGTTTCTTGTGCAGCCCACATGTCCTCCTGCAAATGAGAATCTTATGGAGCTTCTCATAATGATTGACGCTTGCAGAAGAGCTTCAGCCAAAAATATTACTGCTGTCATTCCATATTTTGGATATGCCAGAGCTGATAGAAAGGTCTGTTTATCAGCTTACATATGCATAATACATTTATTGCTTGTGGTGAAAATTTTCCTTCTCATTCCATCATGTCCCCCAGGCATGTGTTGAAATTGTGCTTTTTGTTACTTGCACAAATTCTGATGTAACTATCCATAAACCAGAATATGTCAGTTTTCTAAAGATATAATGTACACTTATGATAGAATAGACCATTATTAAATAATCTGTGAAAACGAATTATTGCATAAGGCTCATATCTGAAGCTACTTAACCTTTGAATATGACCCATTTTATTAGTTATTGCAATTTGTGACAATTCTAATATTGATAACTAACCCCTTTGCATTAATTTCTTTGTCTCAATTGGTAATAAGCCCAAAGAAGATAACATTTCTTATATTGATAGCTTTTATGTCCACCATCATTCACCAACTCTGCCAAAAGCTTAAACTGTTGGATGAAATGCATTTTTTTGGTATAGATTATTTGGTTGTAAATAACTGCTTTGCTTTTTTCAAAAGCATTTGTTGGAAAGAGAGAAACTGAGAACGTATATGATGAATTGTGTGTTTAGACTACAAAGGATGTATTCAATTTATAGGGAAGAGAACATAATTGTAGAATGTTATACTTATAGAAATAAGGTGTTGATCCAATATAATTATGAATATCTATTGATTCCTCTTCCTCATGTGCTGTCTCAGAAATACACAGTTTCAACTCAACGCTTCCTTCTTTCTTAGAGTTCGACGGAATTTTTGGTTACCTTTTTCTGGATATGTAGAATCAATCTAATTAATCCTATCATAAATTAATTCTAATTTCGTTAATTACTATATCTTTAGGATTCTACAAGATTCTAACAATCCCTCTCAAGCTAGAGCATATATGCTCTAAACTTGTTACATATGTAGTTAATTGGAGGACTACTTAGTGAATGTATCTGCCAGTTGATGTTAGAATTGATAGAGTTTGTAAATATTTTCTCAAACATGAGTTTCTCTTTAATAAAGTGACAATCAATTTCAATGTGCTTTGTCTTTTCATGTAGTATTGGATTTGAGGCAATGTTTGTGATGGCCTGATTATCTCATTTAAGTGATAATTGTTTAACTTCCTAGACTTAGTTCCTAAAGCTAATATTTGAGCCATATAAGCTCATAATTTTCTACAACCATAACTTGATACTTTGCCTCTGTACTAGATTTGACTACAACATTTTGTTTCTTGCTTCCAAGAGCAAGGTTATCTTTGACAAGTATACAAAAACTAGAGGTGGACCTTCTACCAATGGAGGAGCCTGCCCAATATACATTTAGTTGTATTCAATTGGTAGGTGAGTGACGAAAGAGTGGTCAATCTCAGTCTAAGTCATCCCAAATTAATTAACTTATCCTAATATCAGTCTAATTCTGCCGGATTCGGACATTTTAGAACTTGGCAATAGTAAGTAGTTATTTCCTTAAAATAAGCTGAACTTGACATGGCAAAATGGGTCACAAATTACTTAATATCTAATACTTTCCTTAGAGAGTTAATGAGAGAAAATATGCAAAATATACACCACCAATTGTTTTTCAAGAAAAAAAGAACAAAACGAAAATGTAGTGAGAGCCATATCATGATACGTATCAAACATGCTTTTAACATGAAGATATTAGTCATTTGGTGTATCTGTGCATTTTAGTTTGGTTGAAAGGATGTTATCTAGTTTTTCTTATATAGTGCTATTGAAAAATTGTTTCAATGGAGGTTCACCATTAAATGAAAATATCAAACTTCCAAATTCAATTTTGGAATAAGATGCTCTTCATTTACTTTTTCAGACTCAAGGGCGTGAATCCATTGCTGCAAAGCTTGTAGCAAATTTAATTACAGAAGCGGGTGCAAATCGTGTACTTGCTTGTGATCTCCATTCTGGGCAGTCCATGGGTTATTTTGATATTCCAGTTGATCATGTGTATGGACAGGTAACGAGTTATTATGTCATTGCTATATAATGGCTTTGAAGAATAATTTTTTCAATCTATTATACTCAAACAAACATTCCTTGGGTATTCTGTATATTTGATAGTCAGTTCAATACTTGTTTTATTGGTGCATCTCAATTCTAGACTGAAATGATACCCTTCCGGTGGCATGCCAATTTTATTGTTTATAATTATATGATAATTTAAGTTTGTCATAAAGAAACTTGAAATCTTGTTTTTTTAGATGTATAGAAATCTTCTATTTTTTTTTCTCAGTTCAATCACACATGGACTTTGATGACTTGCATCACTTTGTTCTCTTGTTAATAAACCTTTGAGCTACCCCTTGGCTATTTGCTGTTCTTTGTAAATTTTGGTATAGAGAACCTTTCATGCATTTTATTGTGCCATGTGTTGTGCTGGGGCAGGTTAGTATGAACAAATTGTTACCCTAATGCCAATGTCTAATTGTAATGTGTTTGTGATTAGTGGCAATAATGAGAAGTATTTTGTCTGTGCTGCTTTTCAGTTTGTCCATGAAATGCACGTTTAACTGCAAAATGTAAAATGTACGTTGAAGTCTTTGCTTGGATGGTTAGAAGGTGGGTTGTTAATGGTTGGGTTCTAAATTGACGTTCTTGGTGGATTTCATGTAGTTCTGAGTTAGACTATTCTAGGAAAAAATATATAGTATTCAAAGTGGTACCTGTTATTTTCTGTAAAAGTTGAGATCTAATGATATCTTCACTTTGTATTGGATTTTATTAATCATGGATTAACCAGAAGTTCTTACCTTGAAACTGTTAATGAAATTGAGTCATTGGTTAACCATATGTTCTTTTATGCCTCTGCCAGCCTGTCATACTTGATTACCTTGCCAGCAAAACTATTTGTTCAGACGATTTGGTAGTTGTCTCACCAGATGTTGGTGGTGTTGCCAGAGCACGTGCTTTTGCCAAAAAATTATCTGATGCTCCCTTGGCTATTGTTGATAAAAGGCGTCATGGGCATAATGTAGCAGAGGTAATGATTCTTCGTAACTTGAAGTTTAGATATCTTGACTAAAAGGGTTCAGATTCAATGACTCAAAATAAGGCTTTTGGTAGCTTGAAATATACAGAATTCAGATAATTCAAATTTAGTTATGATAAACAAAAAATTAGAATTTTTAGCATGAAATAAGACTCTTGGTTGTTTTCCACTTGTAAAATGATTTATATCTTTGTTATTTTTCAGATCATGTCAAATTGTTTCATATGTAAGACCAACTATTTAAAATCTGGCCCTGGACAAAATATAATCAGTTTGGCCAATGTTTGAGTAGCTTATTGAAATAAGCTAAAAGCTATTAAACAAACTACCTTACCAAGCGAAGAGTAAATTGTTTTATCGAAATTTCATCCGCTAATTTCATCTATAATCTAGATGAAATGTTTTACCAAACACGTCATAGCAATAATTATAACAATAGAATGTAATAAAAATGATTATTATATTGAAATGATGCTTTAAAAATCACAATAGTTTTGAACCAAATAAGGTAATTACCTTGCATTTCCCTCTCAAACATCATCCGTGATCTGGTAACCACTGCTTGGAAGTTTTATACATATACATACCAATTTGTAGACAGTTGGTTCTTAACAACCAGAATCAAGTCCGGTTCCCTGGTTTGTCCTGGGCTTCCCGGATTGAGTATTTTGGGGCAGTTCAATCCTGTCAGAACTTTTGTGGTAAGATCCAAATCAGTTACTAGACCAGTTTGAGCTTTAAAACAATGCCTAAGACCTCTAAGGGGTGACCACAGACCAATATTATTCCCTTGCAATTGATGATAAATCATAGTTTATAAACTATTGTTCTAAACTAAAACACCTTCTAGGATTTGTCTTGTGATTGGGTGAATCTCATCTTGCAGGTGATGAATTTGATAGGTGATGTCAGGGGAAAGGTAGCAGTTATGGTAGATGACATGATTGATACTGCTGGTAAGTCAGTAGAACTCTTTATTTGCTGGTAGATGACTTTGATTTATTCCCAATATATGCAATTGCTTTTTCCTCCCTTCAAGTAAAATGGATTAATTTTCTTATTTTTCGTGGTAAATGGTGTGAACTTCTGCTGTCTAGTACCCAAGTAATTATAGACACTGACAGAATCTTCATTTTAGCTTCAACAAAGATAATTTTTAGTTTGAGATTGGATATCTTCTGCTATTGGTTTTCAATATGTTTTATGCAGATACAGTTTCTTTTTACTTTGTTTTTCTGTTTTTTTTTTTCTTTTAAAGTTCTAGTACACAAATTAAGAAATGTAGAAGGTATTCTTGTTTATATTAGCATTACTTTTGGCTTCCTAATATGTTCTTATATCTGAGTTAAAATCAAAAGTTTCCCTTTACTATTTTTCTCTCATTAAAGAAATTGGTGAAGACAAGGAAGGAATTACTATTGTTTAGAACCTTTTGTAATTATTGCTGTTTTGAACATTTTGGTGGTAGATATATGAAGAGAACCTTTCTCCCAAAAGGATAGGAATTGATGTATGTGTTTTGCCTGCTAAATTGGAAACTATTTTGAATTATTCTCTATAAAAATTACTTCAAGCAGAAATAGATTAACAATTTGAGAGTTTTTTATTTGCATATTTAAGTAAAGTTTAGCTAATTACTTGGTATGCTTTCCTTTGGACAATGAATGAAATATGATTGAATTTAGAGTTCAGAGTTGTCTTGTTGGAGGACATTATTTAAAGTAGATGTATTAGTAACTTCTGATGTGCATTGGGTTGTGATAGTGGTGCATGTGTGCAATTCATGGATTTGTTACTTAGGAATTGATAAAATACTTGAATTGAATTGTCATTTTAATTAGTTATATACTGTATTATGAAGGCTGAAAGGTCTTATTGTTTGAGCCCTTATTTGTACTTCCCCTTGTCTTGGTAGTAGTTTTTTTTTTTCGTGAAAATAAATGCTTGCAGAGAATAGTGGAGATAACTTCAATCATTGAGTGCTTGAATTTTTATACTCTAATTTAATCTTGTCAATTTAGTACAGATTTGCAAAACTTTGAAATCCTATTCAAAATGTTGAATCTGTGATACCTCTCTTCTAAAATGGCATTATCATGGTTGGAGTTAAAGCGAGAGATCCAAATTCATTGTATTTGATGTTGTGACATCCTTTTTTCTTTGTCATTCCGTGACATTGGCATCAATGTTTCTATCTTCACATTTAATTAGATTAACATGATATATTTTCTAGATTATAACATGATATGTTTTCTAGGTCTGTTCCTTGTCCAAAGTTTTGAGTGTAATACGCTTTAGCTGAGCGGGCATGTTAGACATGAAAAGTTATTACTAGCTCTGTATCTGGCAGCATAAACTTCAAAGTGTTAGCTCCTTGGGTATATATCAGTCTATTCCTTTGTGGTAATTATTTTTCGCTAAAATTTATTGTGTAGGGAGGGATAGCTTACATTTCTAAGTGTTCTGTTTGTTTATGTATTCTTTTTATTCAGTAGTATGCCTTGTTCGTCTTATCAATTGTTCTCAATAAAATTGGCTGTCATGTAGGGACTATTGCCAAAGGTGCAGCTCTGTTGCATCAAGAAGGGGCAAGGGAAGTCTATGCATGCACTACGCATGCTGTTTTCAGGTATAATAGCTGCTATATAAGTCAGTTATTTTTACTTATGATTTGTTGCAAAACACTTTCTATGGTAACATCCTGTGGTGAATCTGCAACAAGGGCGAATTATCAACAGATTCTTTTCCTTGAGGTTTTGATCGAGTTCTATGTTTCATTATTTTGGCATATACAGGGGAAAAGAAACTGGTGGACGCAAGCTGTTTTAAAAATCCCCTATATACAAAAAACCTACGTACTAATGGAAATGTGATTAGATTTGTAGAAAAAGAGGTTTCTTCTATTAACACAAAAGAATACAAATTATTCAAGGACTTTCGGGAGGCATGGACTCTCCCACAACAATCTGAGTTTCCCCTCATCACAGGATAAAATCTCCCACTCAATCCCTTTTCTTATGAGGCAAAATTCCTTACTTTTCCAATTTTCCCAGTCCCAACTTACAAACTATTTATTCTATTATGGGGGTACCTATCATGGTACTACTTGTTTTGCTGTTGCTGTTTCGCCTTACGCAATTTGCATTGTGTATTTCCTTTGAATTTGAAAGCCAGGAAGTGTTACACCGTTGGTTTCTCATTTGATGATTGACTGATCTAAGCGGCTTAGAAATCTTGAAGTATGTGGGTATTTCTTGGGTGGAGGGAACAACCTCAATCAGCTTTCTCTTGTCCAACGTGGCCTATATTTTATCATAAAAGAATGAATGATAGAAACAGGGATTACTTCTGCTCAGGAAGTTGCAATACTCAGTCAACCTTCCTAATGATCTTTCTTTATATTTTTTCCCTATACACACCTTCCTTTAGCATAAGTGACTGTCTGGGTAGACTAGAAAGCTGTAAAAGCCCTTCTGCCTCTTATATGGTGTGGGAGCCTCACTTTTCTTGTGGATAGAAAATTATTTGTATTTATAGAGAAAAAAAGATTTCCAATGTTTGTTCCCCTCTTTTCCTGTGACCTTTAATGGATATATGAAGTATGTATTGCAATAGTGGTTAATAGCACAAATGTACAATTACATCTCTTGATGTAAGGCTGTTTTACTCATGACTTATGCGTCGTTCTTGTCTTTGCAGTCCTCCTGCTATAGAGAGGTTATCAAGCGGTTTGTTTCAAGAAGTTATCATAACTAACACAATTCCAGTGGCAGAACAAAACTATTTCCCCCAATTAACTGTCCTGTCGGTGGCAAACCTTCTGGGCGAGACTGTATGGCGAGTTCATGATGATTGCTCAGTGAGTAGTATATTTCTGTAAAATAAGTTTAGTTGGTTCTTTTTTATTCATGATAGAGAAAACGAGACCATCCTCAATACTTATACACATGCATCCTTCGTACATATAGTATATTTTTTCAAAAAAATTAATAAAAAAATCATTGTTTTATAGCTTTGGTTCTTCCTGTTCATCACTAGATTGTATTGATAATCGCATGTTTGGTGGTTAGATTTCATTTCTGATAATAGTTTAGTATGTTAGCCTTTTCACTTTCGTCAAACAAAATTTTTGTTAAGCTAGAAGTTTTATTTTTGTATGGGATAGAATGGTGCCAAAAGTAGATTTATGTTGCAAATTTTTCCTTTTTTCATTTATCTTCCTTGTCAGGGTGGAATTGAACCTTATTCAAGTTTGGGCATTGATTGAACAATTTGTATCATTGGTATGCACGTTCCAGCTTATGACACTGCGGTAACAAGCGGCAAAATTGTAAAGTTCTATTATAGTGAAAGCTTTATGTTTACGGATACCCTTATAGAGAGCTGTTTATGGAGATTTTTGTACGTACAAAACATATTATAGGTATTGGAAATCCACACTGGAAGTCGCGTGGCTTCTTTGTTTTTCGTTTTAGTACAGATTTTTAAGTAAAAAATGGTGAATTTTATTCGACTATTGGTATTGAATTGTGTGGCTATGTTGTTCTCAGACATTCCATTCCCTGTCCCTGTGTATTCATAGATTCAAATCAAACCACCTCAAGCATATACTATATATATATTGCAGGTTTTTAAGTATTAACCTTAACAAAAGTTTTAACCTTATTTAATTTATTTTTTAAATGCAAAAAAATTAAAGTGGTCATGATTATTCAAAGAGAAAAGTTCTATGGACTCATGGTTGCACACTTGTTTCTCGGAACCGAGTGCACTCCGAAGTTATATTATTGTTTTATTTATTTTTTCTCTAAAGGGAAGTGGGCATCAGCCACAACGAGAATGCCATCTTTATACAGTTGCGAACTACTTTTTTAGTGGAATAGTTAATTGTTAGATGTAACTGTCCGTTCAAATGTTTTTTTTTTTAAGTTTACTTTTTTTTAGTTCCCGTAATTTACACGGCCAGCATCTTTTAACTCAACATGTCACGTATTCACTTGACTAGGTGGAATATACGCATGTTTTATTTGGATGCAAACATATTTTTTTTCTGAGATAGAATCCTAAATAACTTAGAAAGAATTCATCAGGGCACAACATTGTGACGAGAATAATGGAGTCAGTGTTCATTACGTACGATCTAGTTGTACATCAGCTTCAATCGTGGCATTTTCATCTCATGATTTACACTATGGATGATTGGAATTTTGTTGTTTTTTTTATATTAAAAAGTAATTGAAATTGTCTCTGATTTTGTAGAAACCCAAATCGTTCACATTTTTTAAACGGGTAGATGTAGAGGAGGACGTAGAAGAGGAATGCGGCGATGAGACTAAGCAACAACTAGAAGTGACAAAGAAAGAAGTTTCCCACGCGCAGAAGAAACTAGTTGCTGAGAGAAGAAAGGGTTTGATTTTGCTTCTAGTATTGTGTTGGACAATAATGACATGTTTGTTTAACGTTCAGCCCAAATCAGAGCCTTTTAGCCCAACAAAACATTAAACAAAAAATAAATAAAAGAGTTTGTTATAAAGGAAGGTGACATGGTAGAACATTGAGAGGGCATGGTCACACAGAGAGGCACTACAACAAGGCGTAGGAACTTTTATTGGAAGGCTACATTGAATGAAAAGCATGCATGTGGTGAGCTCTTGATCTGATACCTTTCTTCTTTTTGCTATTTTGAAATTTTCTTCTGAACAATTTTTTCTTTTGCCTGGTTGCTGATGCTATTTTTTTTTTGGAAAGTTCTCATCTCTTATTAAAACTTATTTTATTATTCTAATTGGGTTGTTGACAACAATTTCATAGTTTTCAAATGGTTATTGTTGAATGGATATACTCAGTTTTCTGGACACAATTACTTCGAGTTCCAATTACGTTGTTTTATTGAAATTTCCTTTTTTACATTGATGCTTTCACTGAGCTCCATGGCCGAGAATACTAAAATGAAAGAGATGCAAGCAATGATTACTCAACATACGAAGGAATTACAAGTTATGGTAGAATTGCTAGAAATTTGAAATATGGAATATCAAACTCATTCTCATCAGATGCACACAAAAATAAAGAATATGCATAATGATAATCAAGCTTGTCTAGATCAATTACAAAGAACATTGAGGTTGTTCATGCAAACACAATCTCAGTCTCATGGTGATTCGTCTTCAGTCAAGGATTTCTCCACTTTGATGGTCATTTTTTAGTATTGGAGTGAAATTTTTAGAACAAAATTTTTTTCAACAATCAATCACCACGCACTACATGTAGATAGGGCGGAGATTGCAACAATGCATTTTGAGCAATGTGTAGTCCCTTGGTTTCAAATGTTACAACGCTTATCTACAATGACATCCTAGGTAGCTTTAACAAAAACTCTAGTCTCAATTTGCGTTGTCGCCTTTCGATTGTCCCATGGCATACTTCTTCAAACTGCAACAATCCAACTTTGTTTCAAATTACAATATCCAATTTATGTCTCTAGCTAATTGTTTTTATGGACTATTAGAGGAAGTTCTACCTAATTGCTCTTGTTATTACTTGTCTTATTATTTCCTTTGTTTATCTTGAACATGTCTTCTCTCTCACTGTGTCTTCTGAAGTGAACCTTCACATCAAAATAATTTAGTTGTTTTAATATTAATATGTAGTAGGGATCTTCTTGAGACTTTCTTATGCAACTTAAACACTAACACTTTACCATATAAAATTAACAAGATTAACTTGTAAAATGGTATGCTTAAATAACTACTCCCTTTACATAATATTGAGGAAATATGCATTTATTTAGACAAATAGTGCTACTATTGCTTTTGTTGCACTTAAGCACACCATGACATTTTCCCCGATTTTAACGATTTCAAACTTTAAGGAACCATATGAGCTTGAAAAAAATGTTGTAGGTTCTTGTGTGGGAGCTGCTTTAAGCCAAAACAATCATCCTATTCCTTACTTTTCAAAAAAGTTATCTTTATAAATGCAGTAGCAATAAGCTTATACATATGAGTTTTAAGTGACAACAAAGACTCTTGCTCAATTTCACCATTATTTAATGGACCATATATTCATCATTAAAACTCATTAAGAAGCTTTCCTAAACAACAATAATGGCTACCCAAATTTTTGGGATTTGACTTCGCAATTCAATACAAGCCTAGAAAGGAAAATATCCCTACAAATGCTTTGTCCAGAAGTTTAATGTTGGCTTGGTCTAAACCTGCTCATACTTAGTCATAACAAGTGGTTGTCTTAATTCATGAAGATAAAAAACTACTTGAATTGTATAAAAAATACCAAACTACTACATTGCAAGCTTAAGATTATACAAACAAGAATGAGTTGTTATTATGGAAAGTTTGAATTGTGTTAGCTCAAAATGTTGAACTAATTCAAGAAGTGTTGTAGGAATTCCTTGGTTCAAAAATAGGTGATTATACTGGAGTAACAAAAACACATACTCGAGTTTGTTCCCAATTCTATTGGTTCAAGATGCAGGACGATATACAAAACTTTGTGAGATGTGTAGTATGTCAATAAGTAAAGGTTAATCAACTATTATGAAATTCTCTTATGAATAATTTCTCCTTTTGTTAGGTTGTTGATGTTGGATGTTTTTCTAGGAAATTCTTGTCTATTATAACAATTTTTTTATTATTCTAATCGGGCTGTTGAAAACAATTTAATAGTGTTCACACTGTTATTGATGAATGGAGGATATTCAATTTTCTTAACACAATTACTCTAAGTTTTTGTCACATTGTTTCATTTAGGTTACAATTTGTTTGTTGTGTGCATGTTGAACAAAGTATGGAATTTCGTAATTTAACATATTTTGTATTTGGAGAATTCTAGAATTGGGCAATGATATGTTTTTGAAAAAAAAAATTGTGTTTTTCGGTCAAACATATTTTTATAGTAAGTATTTTAGATTGTCATAGTAGTTAACAATTGAAGTTTTGTTTGAGTTTGTCTCTTTTATATTCTCAATTACATGTAATGATATGGATATCTAAAGGTATCTTAGATTTTCACCACTAAAATGTATTCCATTGAGGGTGACTTGAGTCACATAAAATTTTGCAATTTAAAAAACCTTTAAAAACAATTAATGCATTATTTTCATTGTTAAATTTTCAAATTAGCTTAAAAACTTCATTCCATATGTCGTATCATAAACCCACTAATTTTAGTAAGCTTACTCTTCCTATTGAATTGGTATATACAAATCTCATTCTTTAAAACTAAAAAACATTGGAATATTGTCACTTTGATGTTTAGTTTATTTGCTTTTGTTCATTGACTCCATTTGTAATGTGTCTTCTCACCATAAGGAGAACAACACCTTTATTGTTAAGGTATTCCTTTGATCGTTTCAACATCCAACCTTAAAATCACAAATATTATAAGTAACCTCATCAATGCTATGATCAATAACACCCCATCTTGAAGATTTTGTTTTTATTTATGTGTTTGTATATATGGTAATATTAACCCCTTCACTCGACATCCACATAATGTTTACAATAATTAAATAATAGAACTTATATTTCTTCCGTCTTAGTAAAATCTTACTTAAATAATTTAAGCACAACTCAAAATGTTAAAACACAAGTGATAATATAAAGTTCTTATTTATACAATAATACTTTTGTAATTAACTCACGTGGAAAATGTCTACACTAAGAAAAATACATGTGAACAAAACTTTTCATTATTGAGTTGGAAAGTCGAGTAGACAATTTCTCCAAATGGATTTGGTCTTAGTATCCACTAAGAGATTACATTGTCTACGAAAACTATCCACCAATAAATATTACATATATGTTGCAATCTAAGTAATGAAAATACCTATTTAGTTTGTTTTGATACTAATATTATATATCACTACATAATAAAAAAATATATGGATTAAATATGTTTTTGATCCGTTAACTTTCGGTGAAAATTAGAATTAGTCAATCTTCAAAATTGATCTAATCTAGTCCTTCAACTTTAGAAATACATGAATTTAATTCTTTTAGCCAAATTTTGATAAGTTTATTTGACGTTTCAAATGCATGTATTAGTTAATATTGAAGCGAAAATGTGTCAAAGAGTGTAAACAACTCCATATTATCATGAAACACATTTGAAATGTCTAATAAATTCAACAAAATTCATTAAAAGGACTAAATCCATATATTTCTAAAATTAGAAGACTAAATTGGACCAAAATTTCAAAGAGAGACTAATTTTAATATTCAATAAAATTGAAGGGACTAAAACACATTTAATCCAAAATATATCAATTTATGATAATAAAAAAATAAGTGACCGGAAGAATTTTTTTAAATATTTTAAAAATCACTCACAAGAATAATACAATAATAGAAGGAAAATATATATAAATATTTATTTTAGAAATTTAAGTCAATTTATAATTTATTAAATATCAAATTTCAAGAAAAAATGATAAAGTAATAATTCATATATTAAGAATCCAAAATTGATTAAGTCCATATTATTTTTATATAAGTACTTTTCATCGGTAAAATTATCTCTTTGAGTAAAGTTATCTGAATGCTAGAATATCAAAAAGATAATTAGGTGGTCCAATCATTTCATATTTTGATTAATATTTTCCATATATTTCACCTATTAAGTCCAGTTAGCATGAGAGGGTTTCTTGCTAATGCTTGTTGTAAAGAAATAAATTAAAGGCTTAATTACTCATTTAATTTGGAATAAATTTTAGATTTTATTTTTTGTACTAAAGTTATTTTAATTTCTATAGATATTATTTTAATATCTTCTCCAAAATTATTATTCTTAAATTTTTTTTTAGCTCTTATATATAACAAAATTATCAATATTAGGAGTCTATTCATAAAATTATGGTTATATACATTGTTATTTAATCGAACATTATAAAATTAAAAATGATTAAATAATATTAATATGCGGTGATGAAAGATGATACTACATAAATAGAAATATTAGAAAAGAATTCCATCCGTCTGTAAATAAAAGTTAGGTTCTTGTATATAAACAAATTATTGAAGAATTTTCTCAAAAGGAAAAAATAAAATTGATATGGAAGATTAGATCTCATTTAAATCTCCTATTATTATAATTTCAAATATGTTTTCGCTTTTTATTTTCACATGATAGACTAAAGGTTAAATAGATGATAATTTTTTATTAAAGGCTAAGTTTAATTGTAAGTGTCGAAAATAGTCTAAGTGTGAGTTAAAGTTCTACATTGGATAAAATAGACAAAGTTAAATATTATATACTTTGAATAAAGACTCATGACACCATTACCTTAAAGGTTTTAGGATTAAAATGGTGTCAAATACCTTATATGTATAAAACTAATATCATATAACCATATAGAACCATAATCTTTCAATAACCGTAACCCATATATAACTAAAAGATATGAAAGAATATATAATCCAACAATAAGACTACTTCACTCCCGTTTATATATTCAAATTGATTTATGGTGTTCAACACAAATGCATTTTAAACAAAACAAATCAACCCAAATTCCACACTCTAATCATAAAATCTTAATTCCATTGTACAATATGGCCAATATAAAGTGCTCTTCGTATTTGCCATTTCATGATCTCATATTCTCTATTTCTGGATCTTCTTTCTCTTCTCTCCCACTTTACTCTTTCATTCTCAAACTGGTGCCTTTACTTCACCATTATATATATATATATATATATATTCAATGAAGGGCCACTTGAAGAAACCATTTTTACTGTGGATAAGTACCACAACATGGGACTAGGAACCCCTTTAAAGGTATATCCTTTGCTGGTTTTGTCCTCTCCAATATCTTAATCAATGTCCATAAAGTTCTATAATTCTTCCCTGCTTTGGACATGTTGTGTTGCCAAACTGTTGAAGCTTTGTGATCTTCCAGAATACTCCTTTATTAGTTTAAAGAAGAATGAATCTTCTCTCTCAAGTAACCTTGATGGTTCATCATACTCTGCAATTCTCCCTGTAACATAACATTCATGCATTAACCAACTCTGTTATCAATCTAACATATCAAATTTCTAGTTCCATTATCATGTTTGCTTTCAATTACCAACTGCACTATTTCTCAACTAGTTTTCTTCTTAGACAAATTTCTCTATAAAACATGTTAGAGCCAATCCTAATGAAGTTTGTTATTTTCTGAATCTATTATTTCACATACTATTGGACGACTTATCATTCACAGATATCTAGTTTGACGCTCGAGATGCATGTGTCTCGTGTGAGGAATATGTTGAAAATTTCACATTCACTAGAGATTTGGTTAAACTATAGTATATAAGTAGATACAAACCTCACCGTTCAAGCTTTAAGATTGAATTAGGCATAAAATTTACTTTTCAATAATGTACATATAGACAAATAGATAGATACACATACCATCACTGAGCACCAAAACCAAATCGCTATCAATAACTGTGTGGATTCTGTGAGCTATTGTGACAACAGTTCTATGTTTGAACTCTTGACTTATGATGTTCTGTAACACTCCATCAGTTGCAGAATCCACTGAGGCTGTGGCTTCATCCAGCACTAGTATGCTGCTTCTTTTCAGCAGGGCTCTTCCAAGGCAAAATAATTGCCTTTGGCCAACACTCCAGTTATCACCATTTTCAACCACTGACAAAAAGCATCAAATTCAGTTTTTGTAACGATTACTAATACCTCAAACAAGCATTGCAAAACTATGAAAGTTCAAAGATAAAGAGTTCAACCAGGGGACTCCAACTTCTCTTCCTTGGCCCTCACTAGGTGGCCCAGTTGACATTTGTCTAGAGCCTGAAAATGAAAAAAGTCACTGGTAAATGATGATAATCTTTGTGAAAAATTTAAAACTTCATTTTGGCTTCCATTTTTATGTTCTAGATCAAACTGTTTGATTAAATTATTTACCTCCCACACTTCAATGTCAGAGTATTGCTGAAGAGGGTCCAAGTTTCCTCTAACAGTTCCTTCAAACAAGGCAGGGTCTTGTGGGATAATGCTAAGCCTTGACCTTAAGTCATGGAGACCTATCTTGCATATATCCACATTGTCAATGATAATGCTTCCTTCTCTTGGTTCAACAATCCTGAAAATGGCTTGTATGAGGGTTGATTTTCCACTCCCAGTACGCCCAACAACACCAACTTTCTTCCTCCCAGGAAATGTGCAAGTGATGTTTTTCAACACAGATGGTAGATGTTCAGCATAACGTATCTGTCACACATTTAATTGCATAGTAGAATATAAGTATTCAGGAACTCATGGACATAAAAGAAAAATGTAGTTGCAAGACGTGTTTTGAGGAAAAAGTCCATGAAGACTCCATGTTCTTTTCTGAGTTTTTTCAGTAGTGCTGTCCTCTGCTGAGCATTAACAATACACTGATGTGATGTTGTTACTTTATAAATATTTTTAATATATTTTAAGATATAAAAATTTGTCCATCAGTATATTTTGAAGGCACAACATAAGAATAACACAGAAAAACCCAATAAAAAATCCAAATTCGGTGGTCCAGAATCCAGGTTCTCTACTTGTTTGTTGGTACTGTTCCCTACTAAGCATTAACAATAGACTAATGTTGATACTTTAAAAATCTATTTAATATATTTTAAAACATTAAAAAATCAGTGTTTGTCAGTATATTTTGAAAACACAACAGATGAACAGTACAGAAAAATCCAGCAGAGAATTGAAATTCATCCATGAATCTATAGGCCGTTTACACTATTATTCAATCAGAAATTACCAGGTATTGGAAGTTGGTTGACATTTACATTGATTATCTCATTAGCTATATCTATAATGCATATGTGTTTATCATATAATAGCATATCTCTTTATGATCTTTGGTGGGTTGATAGTGTAAAACATTTTACATACAGTGAACAGAAATTAAACTCTAATGTTGCTTACCATATGCATGTGTTCCTCTTATACATATTATAATATATTCCTTACATCTGTTAAACATGTTTTAAACTGTTGCTATCTAACCTGTAAATTTTTGAAACATATTGTTCCAGTTTCTGGCCAGTTGCTTGGTGGCCTTCTGTCTTCAATCACAAGAGGTGCTTCACTTTGTATATTTGTGTACTGAAGAATTCTTTCAACTGATATCATCTTGTTTTCTGCATTGCATATGTTCCATATAACTGAAGCTTGCAGCACATTCAGATTGATCCCATATGTTACTGCAAGTCCTGCAATACCTGTAACAAATCCAATGCAGAAAAATGTAATGCTTAATTCATGAAAGGTGATTTATCTGATGATATATTTGGGTGTTTCAATGAAACATGAATGTTTGTGTTGTGATTGATAATGTCAAGTTTCCAAACAAAAACTTAGTACTTACTTGGGTTGATTATTCCTTCAGGGAGGCTCACTAGCATGACCAATGAGAAGGCAAAAACAAAATTTGACAGTAAATTCAATCTGAAAGAAAGCCATTCCATTGCAGACACATTATGAAACCATGGCCTTGAGAAGCCATCCACAAGGAGAAGATTGGTGTATATGAAACGGCCTTCTTGATCAAAAGCTCTTATTGATGCTGCTCCTGCCAAAGATTCTGAAAAATGATGGAGAATTGGAGTGATCTGAATCTGCGCTAAGCGAGCCAGTTCTCTAGCTGTAGGAGTATAATATCTCTGAAACAAAAATCATTCAACCTCTGTTAGGATTAGAAAGTGAGAAAGAGACTAACTTCACAGTCATTTTCTGTCTATTGGTTTAAGATGAGTACGGCTAAGAAGTGGACTTTAAACCTAACTCAATCTTACAAAATCGGTTTATAAGGTAAGATTTGAATCCCATATATATAAATTGTCTTATTTCTAGTTGATATGTGACTTCCAACAAGTACTATCACTTCCTTACTGTGTTTAAAATGTTTTATTTAAAATTCAAATTGAAATTTCACATAGTTTGTAACATCCAATTCCAATGTCTTAGTTTTAACTTTGTTACATCATTGACTGATATGACTTTCATTGCTTGAGAAATCATATTAGATCTAGTGTACATTTTGAAAATAGGAATGTGTCTCACTTTTTGTTTGTGCTGTCATATATAGATCAAAAAGGAAAAGGAATCACATACTTGATACCATATGCAGACTGCAGTAACTGGAATGAAGATGACAAATACTTGCCATGCCACTTGACACATCACGGCAATGGTTCCTAGAATCTGTATTATTGAGAAAGCACACCATCCTACTTTGTTTGCCATTTCCAAATCTAGCACACTTTGATCTGTGGAAGCCTGAAACAAAAGTTTTCAAGTGTTGGTATTATTGAGAAAAGAACACTTCAAGGAAGATCCACAGATACATGGACGCGTCAAAGTTCATGTACAAAAACATATTTAATCCTAAATATAATTGTTATGAATGCGAACTTACCCTATTCAAGATTCTTCCAGCTGGGGTAGAATCAAAAAAGGACATGGGGGCTCGGAGCACACTATGCAACATTTTTGTGAAAAGTGACTGTGCTGTCCAAAGTCCAGCATTTAACACCATCATGGCTCGCAGAAGAACACAGAATGAACCAGCAACTGAGAGTGCCATATAAATAAGTAGTATGAAATTCATGTCAAATATAGGCTTGGCATCACTACTTGTGGGGCAAACCCAAGCCATCCAATAGTTACTGGCAATCTGAAGAATTTGGAATGAAGATTGTGCCAAGAGAATGAGAGGAACAAACATTCCTCCTTTGACAGTGGTCAAATAAGTCCAGTAAACTTCTTTTGCTATGCTTCCTGTTTCTCTTTCCTCTTCTTGCACCAACTTTCCATCATTTCCTTTGTCCTCTGGAGGATTGTCTTGCACTTTGTCATGCTGAAGACTTGACCTGGAGTTCAAGTTGGATTCCCCTTCTTCAGCTATTGAATTGAAACTTGTTCTACTTGAGTTTTCAGCAACCACAATTGACTCCAGAGCTTTGCTGTGAGCACCAACCAAAACTTCAAATCCTATATTTTGCTTTAGAAGATCTTCAAATTTTCCAGCTTGTGCTATCCTTCCATTTTGCATCACCTAAATTTCATTTGGGTCACCATTTAAGCAACACTGATCATATGCTACTCTATATCGCTATCTACTTAAAATTATGCAAACTTACCTTATAAAGAATTTTTCATGGTTTGATTAAATTTAAATTAGTTCATCATCAAACACTTAGCTCTCTTAAACAACATGAGTAAGTTTATCAGATTGTAATGCCTTTTACTAGCATAATTTGATTATTCTTCAGTGATTAGAAGAAAGAAAAAACAAACTTTCACAGTGCATTTACCAGAATGAGGTCTGCTGCTGGGAGAAACTCAACTTGATGTGTGACAAAAATTATAGTTTTCTCTTTGAGAATCCCCATAAGGCACTCCTGCAGAAAACATGTGGAACAAATAGTAAAGCAATTGTTTTTCACACCATGAAGTGTTTGCACATATTTTTGAAGTCTGAAGAAAATGTAACTAACCTTGAAGAGGTGAGTACCAGTATGAGCATCAACAGCACTGAAAGGATCATCAAAAAGGTAGATATCAGCATCCTGGTAAACTGCTCTAGCAATCTGTATCCTTTGTTTCTGTCCACCACTCATGTTAATCCCTCTTTCTCCAATCTCTGTCATGTCACCACAAGAGAATAGCTCAAAGTCCTTTTTCAATGCACATGCCTCAACAGTTTTGTCATACTTCTCAGCATTGTACTCTTTTCCAAAGGTGATGTTGTCCCTTATGTTTCCAGTGAGTATCCATGCAGATTGTGGAACATAAGCTTTTGTTCCACTGATCTTAACATTCCCAGACTGTTTATATATTTCTCCCAAAATCCCTGATAGAAGACTAGACTTTCCTGAACCTACAGATCCACACACTGCCACCTTCATTCCCCTCTTAACTCTCAACTCTATTTCATCAATGGTTGGAGTTGTTGAATCAGGATCCCAGCTGAATCTCCCTCTCTCAATAACCACATCAAATTCTGTTCTCTCCTTTGCTACATTTTCAATGACATCATGCTGGATTTCTTCCTCACGGAGGAATGAAGCGATTCTATCAACAGAAACTTTTCCCTGAGCAATGACATTGAGCAGATCAGGCAAGCTGAATATAGGATCCTGCAGCATTCTGAATGTTGCAAATGCAGACAAGACCCTTCCTGCTGTCAGTTCAATCCCCATGAACATGCATGCCCAAAAGGTTATCACAGAAATGAATGTAGGTGACCCCCAGAAGATAAAGGCAGAAAATGCTGCTTGCCTCAAGGACTTTGTTAGCCAATTGTATTCCACATTCCTCAGTGCTTCTATCCTCTCACAAAATTGACTGTCCCATGCTTGAAGCTTCAGAGTCCTCATGTTTCTGAGGACTTCTGAAGTTGCTTTCATTCTGTTGTCCTTGGCATCCATGATCTTGGCCTGGTATCTTTTCTGTATCTTTGTTAGAGGTATGTTCAAGGTCATCACTCCCAATGTTGCAGCCAGTGCAGCCAATGAACCTAGTCCTAGATTCGTATGCAGAATGAACACTGCTAAGGAAATTTGTATTGGCAGCATCCATATCACATTCACGTACCAAACAAAATCTGTGATTCTCTGCACATCTACACTCATGTAGTTCATAATCTCACCACCTGTGTGACTCTGGCGCGATCTACTCGACAGATGCAGACCCTTCTGATATATATGAGATATCAATGCAGCTCTGAGGCGAAGGCCTAATTGTCTGGCTCCAAAAATCCATTGGCGCTGAGCTATGGTTTCCACCATTTTGGCACAGAGAAAAGCCAGTGAAAGAAGGTATCCACACTTCAAGCCACGAGCTTCCTTCTCTCCCAAGAAATCCACAAAGTCTGTTATCAAGTATGGACCAACATAAGATGCTGAAGCATTCACCACTGCAAACAATGCATTCAGTGCAGCTTTCTTCCGAGCAAAAAGGTAGATCGCCTTGTAGATAGAAGGGTTTGCAGTGCCATCTTCCTCCTTGACTTTCCTAAGGCTCTCATCAAAGGAACATGTCAGAAACTCAGCAGAGTCTTTGATGTCAACATCAGGAATGTCACTCTGTTCAAGGGGTTTCTTATACCCTACTGCAAACAAAGGGTTGAGCCATGAGAAATTAATGAGTTGCAGAAGCGTGGCTTTTCCATATGGAGATTCCTTTAGAATCTCCGAATGTTTCTCAGTTTTCTCTCCAAGAAGTGGTTCTGCTGCACCATTTGTGGCAAGCATCACAGTGCCTGTTTTCCCAGTTGTGGAAACAACCAGAAGGCATGATGAAGCAATCAAACCAAGAAAATCTGCATATTCTCTGATGCTAATCTGGCCACTGTTGGTGACACTGAAATGAACATGAAGGCCTGTGCTTATGATGCACACGATGAAACTGCAGAGCCACCAAGCCCTCAGAATCCAAGGGAAATGTGTGCTTGATTTTGATGTCTTCCATGTTGCTACAAGACTAGTGACCCATGATAACACCTGAACTATCTCTGATGTGAAAGCCTGAAGCTTTGAGGTGCATTGAGTCTCTTGATTCAGCATCAGTAGCAGCAGTGATGCATGAACACCCAGCAACAGTGTGTTGCTGACAATGCTGATTTTGTAAGCAAAACCGTGTTTGATTGCTGGTGGATGCATCGATTTTGTGGCACCATCTGGAACCTTGGTTTGCTTTCTGATCAGGCTCATATATTTTCTTAGGATTTGGACTAACAGGATCACAGAGAACCCAAGTTCCACTGGTAAAATCACGTGCTCCAACAAGCATGGTGATTCTAATGGCTGCCATGAAGTCCAAAACTGCGTTTTTTGCTCTGTCAAAGAGAAAAAACCATTCATGTCAACTTTTGAAGATATATGTCATATAGTTCCAACAAAAGTTAAGATTAAACGTGATTAGGTTGTTTCATTGTTCAAGAAATTAACTATGTCGTTCATGCATGCAAGACTTGTTTTAGGAATAACAATGAAACGGGAACTGATATAATTTTTTTTTGCAGACTTTTTTTTTTTATAAACTTTGATAAAGTTTGTTTTTCGATTCATACCAAACATTTTTTTCTTTTTTCAAATTTTTTTCAAATCTTATCAAAACTTCTTTATCCATTGAGATGCTGATAGATATGCATTGTAAAAGGTTTGTCAAAAAACCTTTATTAAAAACTAATTTTCCATTTTTTTTTCTCATTCTCGTTCATCTCATAACACTGACCTATAATAAAATATAATATTATCAAATATTTAATATAAAAAATAATTTTTTATATAAAATATCAAATAATAAATTATAATTAATTAGAAATATTAAATAACAATGGAATAAATATACAAAAATGTCCCATAAATGTTACGAAACTAATGAACAAATAAATAATTAAAAATATTTTAATAATCGAAAGACACAGGAGAATGATTTATATATTTATATATGTAACTAATTAATTTGTAAATTCTCTATCAAAATTGGGATAATTTCAGAGAATATCCACGTGGCAAATATCATTTTCATTACTATGCTTAAGTCAAGTATACGATTGATTTTATGTTTAGGACATAGTTTTTGAAAACAGTGGGTACAGTAACAGTTACATTATGAAGTTTTTTAATTTCCATAAATCATTAATTCAGGTGAGTGTGTTTGCTGAATAATGTTTATTGAATAAATTGTTTTATGAAGACAGTTAAAAATAAAAATAAAGTACAATAAATTGTTTTAGTAAGTGTTTATAGAATAAACACGTGTTATAATTTTATAAAGTTAATTATAGTAACGTTTAGACAATTATATAAGTTATATAAATAAATTAGATAATAAAACTTAATAGCCACTAATTCAATAATCATCACTTACCATTGAATAAAATAAATCGAAAAAAAATGTGAATTTTAGTTCTTAAACACATAAGATACTGTTAATTTAATTAGTAATTGAAATATTGAAAGTGTCAAAGATCCATCAATTATATCTTCTTGTGTTTTACGACTAATTTATTATTAAAACATAATTTTAAAGACTATTAACAGTAAATAACAAAGACCATTCTGTCATTATTAAATTATACTATTCAAGGTTGAATCTATATAATTTCCACACATCCACATACCAATTCAGGTTCTTACTTTTTTTAAAGACTAAATTAATAGCCATGCATTTAAAAATAAAATTAATAAATTATCTATACATTTATTCTTTCTTTATACATATATTTTTGTTAATATATATATATATATATATATATATATATATATTACTTATTGATTTATTTTTATTTTTCTTTCACGTAATTCCCAAAGTTATTCTCTTTCCCTCCTCACAAGATCTATATCTGTCTTTAACAACTTTCAAATTCTCTATTCCCTCGTTTCATTTGTTATTCCTATTTAAAGAAAGCAACATAAAAATAAATAAGTATGCATTAAGAATCTAATAAACTTAAAGTAATATAAAATGATTCACCAGTCCTAAAATAACTGTCCAAGTTGTTTTCATAATTAAAAAACAGAAAAGAATAAAATTATAAACAATAATATTTTGACTACTAAATTTTTTTTCTTACGATGTGTTATTTTTTAAATAGTTTTAAAATATTAAAAATAAAAAAAAATAAAAGAAAAAAATCATTTTAAAAAATATCACCTGAGATTATAAGAAAAATTTTATTAAAGTAAATTTAGTAGTAAGATAATATTTTCAATTATTTATATATAAATTATGAATCAAAACTTCGAATATTTCATTCAAATAACTTATAATATTGGTAGGTGTGTGACTCTGCATTCGGAGTATGATTTTTAACATTAGTTTAAGTAGTTTGTGTGAAGTTGAAAGCAATGTACGAAACAACTCAGCAATGATTGTGAAAGCCTTTGTCTTGTTCCTAAAATTTAATGAATTAAGGAATATTTGTCGTATATTCATTATGTAAACACAAAAAGTTAAATTTTGCGAGAAACCCGAAACCTATAAACAAAGTAATTGGAATCACTGCACCGCATCGTTGTCACTGTTTTTCAAAACAAAGTTTGTTTTCTCGAAAACATAAATTTTTCTCTGATTAGTTACTTATTTCATCTTAACATGTGTGCCATGTTCTCATTCTGAACATTTCATATAATTATTTTTTTGTTTAATAGTTTTTTTTCCGATTATTATAGTATTTTTTTTTCATTATTTATATCTTGAGTATCTATTAGTTTTGAAATGGTAGTGTGAAGATGTAAACATCGGAATATAAAAATATTCAAGATTAAAACTTTAAGGTGTGATGGGTAGAAAAGAGAAAGATAAAGTGAGTAAAACAAATAGGTGAAAAAGAAATTAAAATCTAGAAAAGAATGATAAATAAAAAGGAAATTAAAGTAAAAAAAAACAATATTGATCAATTCACTTATTTCTTTTTTAGAATTTTCTTTTTTTTATGATACCAAATAAACCTAATTTATCTATTGCTTCTATTTTTCACTTACTTCTTTTAAACACAAATTTTTTTATGATATAAAAATTAGTGAATTATTATTTGGAATGAATTGAATGTGTTAGTGTTTTTCAATTCAACATTATTTATCCCAAACAAACTTTTTAAAACATTAGAATTCTTCACATAGTGACGATTTTAAGTTACTACCTTGAAAATTCTAATCTTTTAAGTAGAAACTTCACAAGACACCCCTTGGAATTCCAACCCATATTTTGAAAGATCAAGAAAGCAAAGTTTAGGTTTTGTTGTCTTTCCCACTTGAAGGAAAAAATTGGAAATTTATTTTGAAAGAAGATAAGAGTGAGCATGTGGAGTATTATATTAAAGGAAAATGAAAATGGTGGAAAATTATTTTGAGCACTTAGAACAATGAATCCAGCCACATAAAACTAGAAGACAATGTAGTTTCCGACAGCTACAAAGGTCATGTCATGTGGTATTTGTCATTTCAATCTCACACCAATCACTTTCAAGTATGTGGAACCTACTAGGAAAGCACTTTGTGGAATTATTTGGTTTAATAATTCATATATTGACATTTATATATTATTATACAAGTGTTACACTTCACTTTGAATACGTAAGAAAACTAATTTTATTTAGCATGTTATTGTTGAAATATATGTTATTTTAGTCACAACTATAGTTTAAGTTTAAGTTTGATCTTCACCTTGTCATTATATACTTAAGTGTGTTAGAAAGTTTTAGGAAGTGTGTGTGTTTAATTCAATGATTGAATTGTCCTTTCATATCTTCTAAAGACAAGATTAATATAATAATTTTAAGGATTTTATTGAAGAAGAAAGTTTAAATGTCTATACAAACACATTTGAAATCTTTATAGATATTTAATATAAATAAAAATTAAAAAAAAATTGAAAAGGTAAAAATGTTTTTTATGAAATATAGTTTAAGTTAAGTTATAAGTTAGAAACAAATCTCATTTTAGATAATAATCTTAGACGTAAAGGAACATATTGAAGATTAAACGTTATAAGTGAAATGAAATTATTACATATAAATAAGATAAAATTTTATTTATAAATTAATTAAATTAATTTTATGAAGTTCAATTAAATGTAAAGTTCACTTTCTGACATTATTTAAAAGAAAACTTAAAAGTGTATGAAATGATTAAAGGAGAATATGCACGGAAAGAAAAAGTAGAAAAGAGAAACCATTATGTATGGTTGAGTTGTTATTTTCTTATGAGAAATAAAGAAAACGGGTATCAAAATAAAAATAAAAAACTCTATCATGAAAAATTATAAAATAAAATGTCACTAGTTATGTAGACTTTTAAAATGATTATATTATATTCTAAATATTGTATAACTTTAAATCTTGATCATTATGCATTATTAATAACGTGAATTTATAATTCTTTCACCATTGTATAAAACTAACTTATTATATGAATAATCAGAGACATGTTACAAATATTACATAATATTTCTGTCACTTAAGATCACTCAATAGATTAAGAATAATATCAGTTTAAGATATATATATATATATATATATATATATATATATATATATATATATATATATATATATATATAACATAAACCAGTTAAAATTGTTGATAGAATGTATTTTTGGAGAAAACAAACTATATATATTTCATATTATGAATCACAAACTAGTAATTTTTTTCCTCTCTCTTTTTTTCTTCTTTAATTAAATATTAAAATCTCTTTCAACTGAAAAACAAAATTCCTTCAAAACATGGGATAAAACAACAGAGGGGTCATCAAAGAAGTGAAGAACAAAAGGACAAATAGAATAAAACATGAAGTAAAAGGCTCACACATAAGCTTAATTAATTAGTAATGTAAATGAGATTAAATCTTCAGTTTTGTAATCAATCAAAACAAAATTTTCACCCTCCACTGATCTTATTTATCACTGCAAATAAGATTGGTTTCAGTTCTATGGATGAGAAATTCAATGTTATATATACGTAAAGTTCTGCACTTTATGTAGCATAGTAAATGATGGTGGACTGAAAATTTCATGACAGAAAAAAGTTTCAGTTTTGTTTGATGTATTTCATGCATATAAAACAGAAGAAAAAGGTGCATAAAACTTGTAAGAATGGTTAGAAGTAACTTACTTGTGGCATCAAATATGTTGTAGAAGTTCTCCAAAGCCATGCTTGCTTCTGAACTTGAAGCTCAAATTCTGCAGTAAGTTCTGCAGAAAAGAGTCACACACATCATCATTACTTGGTTTTGGATTCAATTCAACACCTTGTATCTTATGATAATATTCATAATAACTACAACAATAATATATATATATATATATATATATATATATATATATATATATATATATATATACACAGACATAGCCACTAACATGTAATGAGTTTAGAGCTTCTGAGAGCAGAGAAAACAAGCATGAGAAAAGTGGAGAGAGTCACATACACAGAGAGAGTGAGAGAGAGAGAGAGAGAGAGAAGTGTTAGGGGAGATTTATAAGAGTTGCAATAGAGAAAAAGGTAAAAAGCTAATGTGCAGAAAATATGTTTTTGTTTATTTTATGGTCAATTTTCTTGGTGAGAAAGAAAATTGGACTGCTATTGTGTCACGTGAGAGTCTGCAAAATTTGATTTTGGCATTTTATGTTAGACGAATAAATGGTTTTTGTGGTCTCAGCATTCCAATTTTGATAGAAAGAAAAGCTGCCATTAACAAATGAAAGCAATCTGTGATGGACCCAGTTGAAGGGAAATACCATGAGTGTTGCAGACTTCAATTAATGTTCTTTATATATATATATATATATATATATATATATATATATATATATATATATATATATATATATATGTCTCATCATTGCACAGTGCATGATGAGTTTTTGGGTCCTTCACAGGAAAAGTGAACAACTTAGGCATGTTATATAGACTTAGAATTGGTCTTGAAATGGGTTCAAAACATGAAAGATTATAGAAATGGTTTTGGAATTGACTTTTGTGGACACAGATGGTTGGATATTGATATTTTTTTATTAACTGCACAAAAAGTTAATAAATTTCTGATAAAAATTCAAAAGGGGCACCAGTTTTTTACTTGGAAATTCAGACAAAACCCTAATTACAATTTCTCATTTTGGGGTAAAAGAAGAGATACATATATATATATATATATATATATATATATATATCCCACATTTAGGTTAAATATTTGAGAATTATGCAAGTTTTCTGATGCAACATACTAAAAATTTCTTACCTCTAACGCAGGAAAAAGAAGAAGAAGAACAAAAAGTTGTTGCTCATAATTGGTTGAAAACCTAAAATTTCTTCAACCATGTTTGGGATTGCGTATGTAAGTACAATTAATTAATTGTACGAATTTTTCAATGATTTTATGAACGAAGAATTGTGAAAGAATTCAATGATTTTCGCATACCTAGATGTCAAAATCATCAGAAGCAGAATGTTGGAGTTTGTGGTTGGAAGAATGATTGATAAAAGGAATTTTTTGAGATTGGATTGAAGAACAAAATTGTTTGAGAGGTTCTGAATTAATCCCTCAAAACCACACCCAACTACAATTTCATTTGATTGATGCTTTGTTTGCCACCATCATGTTTATAATGGAGGTAGAGATAGTATACTGTAAATACAGATAAAAGAAGAGCAATTGAATTTGGTTCACAATTTACCGAGAAGATAAATAAATAGAAATTTTTTTTATTTAGTTCATTAAATAATATTGAAATTATTTTTTAATACTTTAATATGTCCTGATATTAATTATTATAAATTAATTAATATTTCAGAAGATGAGTGTGATTTGATTTTATGATTATTTAACATGAACTGGTTGGCATTGATTGTGATGGACATTTGATATTGAGGGAACAGAAATCATGATTCCTAGGAATAACGAACCAATTCCTAGCAAGGATCTATTTTGTTGGTAACAAGTATTAGTTCTTTTTAACAGATTTTATTCAAATCAAGTAGCAAAATGTTATTTTTCTCATTAAGTAATATTAAATCGTTATCATGATTCAGTAAAATCGTTATCATAATGACTCAGTAAGAGTGTTGTGATGTTATTTTCAATATATATTTTTTTTGGCGGAAACTTCATTTTTTGGGAATTTATTTTTAAAAGATAAATCAAACTTGATCTAATGTCAAAATATCTAGAAACTAAATGTTTTCTTTCTACTAGTCATTTGAACTATACACTACAATTAATATGGTCTTGACCTGTTAAAAATATCGAGCGAGTCAGGACATTGAGTCTGCTGGTCCGCAAAAGTCCAGTTCATAGAAACTCGCATAAATAAATAGACAAATAAAAATTTGCACTTATGTATATTCATTACTCTACTTCTAGATTTTTGTATGAACATTCCAAATTTTTTTATGACTAGAAAAGGCAAGTATTGTGTATTTTTGAGTGTGCTAAAATTTGAATAATACATGGTGTATATCAAAAAAACGAATATGAATATGATGAAAATGTTGAGTTATCAATTTATCATCCAATTTTCCAAAGTCTTTACCTAATTTTGTAAACTTGTTAAAGTTTCTTAATTTGTTGAATATTGAAAACTTTATCATGAGAATTAAAAAAAAAATAGACGGGCTGGCTTATGCGGGACAAGCTAAAATATTTAGCTCGCATTGAAAATGCAGGGCTGACCAGCCAGCTCGCATTTTGTGGGCCAAGTGCGGGTCAGGCTGACCCGTATTGCCACCCCTAACACTACACTAAAATCTTTTATTAATAACTAATTTTATAAATAAAAAATAATTAGTCATTATATAATGATCAATTTAGATATCAACTTATAAATTAAAATTTATTGATAACTAAAATAGTTTGGTTTCTAAATTGACATTATAGTGAATTGGTTTCTAAGTGACATTAGTTACCAAAGTTTTAGTTATAAAAAAAATTCGTTTCTAAATTTATCCCAATTCAAATACAACTTTAGAGACAAATATTTTTGGTAGTTAAAACCTTAGTAGTTAATGTTAGTTAGAAACTATTTTAGTCACTAATAAATTTTAATTTATAAACTGGTATCTAAATTAATTTTTATAGTAACTAATTATTTTTTGTAATTAAAATTGTGATTATAATAATAAATTTTCTTGTTGTGATAATTGTTAAATGTCACTAACAATAGAGATTAAAAACGAAATTTTAGATAAACCAACAAATAAAAATATATGGGACTAAAAGTTCAAACCTAAAAATGTATTTAAGCTTATCACTACAAAACTCTAGCACAAGTTTAGTGTTTAATTAATAATAATTTAGACTTATTAAGGTAGAAGACGGTTTTTAATTTTAAGATCAACAAGAATAATTTAAATTTAAGAGAAAACAAATTTATTTCAAATTCAAAAGATTAAAGTCGTATCTAAAGCTAAAATAAAAAATAAAAAGTGTATTTTTCGTTAATTTCTTTACAGGTGGAAATTTAAAAAGTAATTATTTTGTTATTATCAGCAATTTTAAAAATATAATTAAGTTACCGTTGTTACTTATGTTTTCTGAATTGTGTGGAGGATGATAAATCATGTTGGACTTTAAGGAGTCTAAATTTGAATTTTGTTATACACACAATTCAGAGACACATTAAGATGTTAGGTATTATTCTAAAATAAGTATGAACAATGATGTTGTTGATTTTGTGAAACAAGATCCTAAATGAGAACTTAGGTCTTTCATGTCATTCGCGTAATTGAGTTATAAAATCAATATTGATGTAATTGTTAAAGGATGTATCATTCTGCTTGTGGAGACATTATTAAAGAAAGTTGTGTGAACTAAATTAGTAATTCCTCTTTTTACTTTGGCATTAACAAATCCTTTTATGAAGAGTTTATGGTTGTTACATTGACGATAATTTTTTTTTTTTGTAAATTGTGGTTATAGATGGTTGTTGTTAGAATAAAAATCAATTTGTTAACTTTTTTCTTTTTCTTTTACATCGTTCTTTGGATTTTTAAAGAAAGAAAGATGAATTGTCTTAAAAATTATGAAATTTAAGATGTCTCATTTATTGTGGAGCCATTATCAGAGGGAGCAATGAGAACTACATTAGTCTTTCCTTTTTTTACCATAGCATTATCAGATCCTTTTATGCAGAGCTTATGGTCGGTACACTAAGGATAAAGATTTTAGTAGATTGTGGTTATAAATGTTTGTTGTTAGAATGTAACTCTACTTTGGTTGTCAACTTTTTTTTTTTCAAACTATTTTTTGTTATAGGTGACATCAATTATGACCAAGGCCAAATGGATCGGGTCACAATCAAATCATGATGTTTGGGCTTGTGTTACACTTTTGAGTAAAAATTGTGCCGTGACTAATGACTATAACTTTTGGTCTAGTGGTAAATGCTTGATCCTAACATTTCTTAAGTTTTTAAAGGAAGATGGATGAAATGAAAGGGTCTATAAATTGATATTTTAAAATTGATAGTGTGTTTAAAATATTGACATTAGATTATTTTAATATTAAAAAGTCAAAGTATAAATAGAAGTTTTATAAACGATTTTTATTATTTAAAAACACATTGTCTATGTAGAAACCACTTTTATATAGCTCTTTCACTTCTCTTTAGAGTTTCTCACTCCCCATTCCTCTGTTTGAAGATTGGAGATTGTTGGAGTGATCCTTGTAGCGAACTCTCAACTTCTATCTAGTTGGATTCTCTTTTAGAATAAGTTGGTTTTCTTTCATGGGTTTGTTTGTTCTTTCTTATGCATGTGAGTTCCTTTAGCTCGCATGTGGCGTTTCAGTCTTCTATACAATTATTTGTTGATCAGTTGTTCCAATTGCGTGTCATGAACATGTTTGTGTTGTTCCTAGGTATAGATAGATCATTCAGTTAGTTTAAAGGAAATTTGGTACTCTTTGAGTTTTTTAGTTGTCTACGAGTAAGAGAAAATCTAATTGCATTGTTTCTAAGTTATACCTATGTTGAACTTACCAACTATATGATTGTATTATGAGTTATATAAATGATTGAGGTGTGTGATGAGTATTATATGTTGAGTTGGGGTTAGGGATTCTAAATTGTATGAGTTAGTTGCTTTATAGGATTTTGAAATATAGTCTGATTAGTACCATAATTGAGTGTTAGAAATTTTCCAAATATGTGATATGTGAGATAATATGAGATACTCATATGGTCAATTATTTCCAATAGATGTAGATGTGGTCCATTTGTCAATCAATTTTATAATTATTGTATAAATTTTGATATTGTAATCCCATATAATTGACACCAACTACTCTTATATAATTGACAACAACTATTATGTGATGGGGGTAGAGAACTCTATAAATTTCTATAGATTTCACATGTGCTTTGAATCATCAAATATGCTCTCTTCGCTCTTCTACCGTATACTATACCATCAAAGTATCAAAGTATAGAGATTGGGAGTTTGAAATGAAAAAACACATTAAAGGATTCTTATGATAGTGACAATGACTAAAGGTTAATCCTTATCCTTTTTCCACATTAGTTTTACATTTGATATTAGAGCAAGGTTAAATACCTTTGCCTTTGCCTTGTTTTGGATCTATTGCGGTTATCCTTCTGGATTCTTTATTTGTGGTTTTTTTTCTTTATGTTTGGTGTCAAACCTAATATTATCAGCATTGGTGGTGTCGCTAACCCACCGTTGCGTGTTGCTGTTAGGGGTACAAAAGGTCTTGGAGCAACGACACTACGACCCTTCGAGGCTTTGTCGAAATTGCTCTAGGGAGTCCGAGATTTGTTTTATGTACTCATGTAATGCGAAATGCTGCTACTTGCTTATGACAATTGATACCATGTGTTTGGACAATGGGTGTGATGATTATTTTTAGGTTGAAAATGAATTAAAAATACACATTCTGTTTTGTTAAAATAACGAGGAGTATATAATTTTGTTTTATATCCATTTTTATGATGAAATATTTACTGGTATGATGGTCAAATAGTGCATTTGTGCATTTTGTTTGAATTACAGTATGAGTTAATTTAGGATTGACATATGATTTTTTTTAGATCTATCTGATGAAAGAACTCGTTCATATAAAACTGAAGAAAATATTACTATATGTTTATTGTACGTACTATATGTTCTTATACGTAATATATGTTTTGTATGTACTATGTTTTTTTGTATGTAAGACGCGTGTTTGCACTGTAAAACATAATAGTTTTATCATTTGGTTTTGGTTTATATGAGCCTAATTGAGTAAGACTTTATCCCACAGACAAGTTTTATGTCACTAAATTCATAACTAGAAAAATGTCATTTAAACACTAACGAAATCGGTCGCTAAATGGGTAAAATCGATGGCAAACACCTCTAGCCACCGAACATAAAGTGGCAAAAACCTTAGTCGCAAAACTTTTAGCCACCGAAATTGTAGTCACTAATCAGTTACTACAAATTTTGGTCACCTTGAAGCATTGGAGACCAATGTCACAACTGAACTTTCGATCGCAAATAGGTACGTTTGTTAATTTAATTAAAATAGTATTGGTGGCAAAATCAGTGGCTAAAACAGTACCTAAATCAATGGCTATAATTATATTTCAAACAACCAAAAGAGAGGTGAAAATGGCTTATTCAAGAACTACAGCCTTCAATCTTATAAGTTCAAGCTTCTTGCATATGAAATTGCAACAAGGATATGAAACCCTAACATAGAAAAAATAACCCAATGTGGAAAAAATCCCAATGCAACATAAAAAAAACATTCTGACCTGTGTAAGCGATAACAAGAACGGACACGGAGGATGGATGCAATACCTCGCAAAGTGAAAGAAAATGGAGACGGGGATCGTGAGTTATGAGATTAAGCAAAATGGGGGATGAAAATATAATAGGGCACGTAGATACAACTGAAGCGTGAGTTTGGCCAGTGAAAATATAATAGGGAAAATAGAATAAAGTTTCCTAACCTAGAAACAGAAATGGAGTTTGGCTAGAATACACAAGAAACTCCACAAGCTATGACGAAAACACAAGTTGTTGACGAATTTACGTTCAAACACGAGTTGTCCAGAGTTGTTGACGAAGCTAGGGTTTGGCACGAAACGTTGGAGCATAAGTGTGACACAAAATCGAATTTGGGGGTAAACTGAAAATCACTCAATTTGGGAGTCGAAAAGAATTGAGGGACAAGTCGAAAGGAATGGAGGAAAGGATTGAAAATAAAATTGAAAATAGATTAGCCACCGAAATACTATTCAATGACTAATATTTTAACTGGTGGGAAATTGGATTTATGTGTTAGCCACCGAAATCCTTTTGGTCGCTATTTAGCCACTGCAACAAATGTAGTCACTAATAAATTACTTTAGTCAGTGGCTAATTCGGTGGCTAAAATGAGCACTTCCATTCTATTATTCACATCCACTGATTTAGCTATCGAATTGTTGCCACCAATATTTGTGATCGCTATTTCAGTCGTTATATGAACCAATATCACTAATAATCCAATCAGTCGTTGTTTCGGTATCTAATTTGACACTGATTCAAATTGATGGCTATTTTGGTGGAAATTAGTGACCACATTGTTTCGATGGCTAAATGACATTTTTCTAGTAGTGATTCTAGATTCATTCATTAAGGCGTGTGTTTGCATCGATAAAACATAATAGTTCTATCATTTGGTTATATGAGTCTACCTAAGTAAGACTTTAGCCCACAAAGTTTTATGTCACTAAACACATTCATTCAGACATGTGCACATCTGTAAAACATAATATTTTTATCATTCAATTATATGAGTCTAGTTGAGTAAGACTTTAACCACATACAAGTTTTATGTCACTTAATTCATTCATTAATCCATGTTTGCATTGGTAAAACATGATGTTTGTTAAAGTCTCAAATTATGTTTGTTATAGTCTCAATATGATGAATATGTATTTTAAAATTTGCAATTTCTCAATTTGTGAATATTTCTGATATCCATGTTATTTCTAAAATAAAAAAAGGATAATTATAAGTTTTGTAAGAAGAAAGTTCTTCTCTATTATGGGTATTGATTATGTTAGTAGAAAAATAGAATTATTGTTATTACTTAGACTCGCACTTGCACTCCAAATGCTCTTTGTATCTATGGAAAGTGGAAGAGGTTAAATTGTTACTCTTGACATTAATAAAGATAAACTTTTTACTAGTATTCGAGTTCTGATCAACATGACAATGTGAGAGATTTATTAAAGGTTATTAATGAACAATTCATCACATTTTTTAAATCTCTTACCAACAATATAATCATGTATTTTTCTCATACTCATACTCATACCCAATTGAAAAAGTCGGGTATTTTTCATACTCATGCCTATATCCAGTAAATGCAAAGATTCTCCTTAAAAACGGGGATGAGTCAGAGTAATACTCACATGGACTGGTTTAGTTGTCATCTTTAGTCTATGCTAACAAAATTTGTTCCTTTTGGGTATATTATTTTACTTTTTAGAGGTAAGCTAGGTTTAAAATTCAATTTTTAACTATTTGTATAGTTATAAAATAAAATACAATTACAAAATAAAAATATAAGATATATAAGAAAATGAAAAATCTCACTATATATTGCTATAACATGTTACTTTTTTAATTTTAAAATATAATAATAAAACAAAAATATCAAATATATTGCTATTTTATATATTTTTAATTTTTATCTTTTAATATATAAGGGTAAAATGAAAATATCAAATGTATTATTAGTATAATCATAATCTATAATAATATATAAAAAGATACTCTCTTTCATGTCCACATCTCGTTATTCACGTTTTATCTAATTTTTTTTTATCTTTAATAATTATTTTTAAAATGTATTTTTTATGAACAAATTTATTTTTTAATTTTACATTTAACAACTATTTTAAAAATTAATTACATATCTTTTGTGTCGGGCATGTGTTTTCGCTAATAATAACAATAAGGTTAAATTATACCTTTGATTCCCATTTTCGTAGCAAAATTTTAATTTGGTCTCTCAATTCTTTTTTATCTCAATCTGGTCTCTATTTTGGAAAATTTGATGCAATCAAGTCCTTTCAGTGATGTAGTAACCGTGATAAATGGGATGCCATGTGTCAGCTTCTGGATTTTTTGAATTTTTTGAAATTTTTTATTTGTTTTTTTAAAATTAAAAAAAAAAATTTGCCATGTGTTAAGCTGACATCGTGTCACATGGCAGTGAGAGTGCCACGTGTCACTATTATGGCATGTGTCATTTTCTCATTCTCAATTTGGTCCATGTATTTTAATTTTTTTCTCAATTTAGTCCATTTTTTTTAAATTATGCAATTTTGTCCCCCTCCAAATTGAAACAAAAATTATAAAATGTTATACAAATATTTTTATTAAATTTGATTTTTTTTATTCAAATTGATATTTTTATTATATATTTTTAATAAAAATAATTTTATTTAAATTTATTTCACATTCAATTTTACTCAAAATTGTTTTCAAATTTTAAGTTTATTTGCTTTTGATTGTTACATAAACAAATTAATTTTTCTTAAATTATATAATTGTTATTTTTATACCAACTAAAATATTTATATAGAAATTATTGAATTTTACACCTTTTAAAAATATGTAATTATTTAAAATATAAATTCAAATAAAAAATAATATTAAATTATGATGTAATAAAATATCAATATAATTTATGAATTTTTTTGTTATTAACATATTTTCTATTAACAACTTTGAAACAATTTTAAATAAAGTTTAATGTAAAATATAAATTAAAATAAACTTAATCTTGTTAAAAATATTTACTTGAAATATCAATTTTGATAGAAATATTTGTACACATTTATATAGAAATTAAATTTGGTTTTAATTTGGAGAGGGACAAAATTGCACAATTTTTTGCACAACTTTTATAAAAATTGAGACTAAATTGAGACAAAAATTAAAATACTGGACCAAATTGAGAATAGGGAAATGATACATGGCATAATTTTGACACGTGACACTATCACTGTCACGTGATACAATGTCAGCTTGACACGTGGCAAATTTTTAATTTTTTTAAAAATTAAAAATAAAAATAAATAAAAAATAAAAAAGTCAAAAATAAATTAAAAAAAAAATCAAAAAATCCAGGAACTGACACGTGACATCCCATTTAACGGAAAGAACTTGATTGCATCAAATTTCCCAAATAGGGACCAAATTGAGATAAAAAAGAATTGAGGGAACAAATTGAAATTTTGCTACGAAAATAAGGACCAAAGATATAATTTAACCTAACAATAATAATAATAATAATAATAATAATAATAATGAGGATATCCTCTTTTATATAATATATAAAGAAGATATTCTCTTTTTATTTACATTTCGTTATTCTAATTTTATCCTTAATTATTATTTTAAAAATTAATTATTTTATAAATAGTTTATCTTATTCTAAAAATTTCTTTAAGAATTATTTTAAAAACTTATTTTCTATATATATTTTATTTTTTAATTTTAACAGTTATATATCTTTTATTAATTTTAACTCAAATTTTTATAAAAGTTAAAAAATACAAACACACATACATGATTTCACTAATAATAACAATAATAATAATAATAATAATAATAATAATAATAATAATAATAATTATTATTATTATTATTATTATTATTATTATTATTATTATTAGTATTATTATGGGAACATATACAATTGTATATTATTTATCGTATCGGATCCTAATTTCAAAATTTGCTTCGAATAATTCCAAATGTTTGAGTTTAGATTGTGAGATCAAGATTCATTTTACTCACTACTCGATCGTATCTGATTTTGATTCGAATATTCTGAGTTAGGTACACGTTATTGGATTCTGAATTATTTATCGTTATATGCGTTAGAAGCTTATTTTGTACTTTTGTTCTTCTTATTATAAAATATGAACAATTTTAATTTTCATATATTAAACTGTTCAATTTTAGTTTATAAGTTTTAAAATAAAAAATTTGTTTCTTAGAACTAATTGTTCTACTTTAGTAAGCAATTCTAATGTTATTGTTAACATACTATTTAAAGTTTAATATTTTTTGATCTTCCAATTGATACGAAGGTACAATTAATACAGTGATCATTTATATATTAAGTTTTAATTTATTTAACTATTTTTAAAATTAAATATTTAATACATTTTTATAATTATTTACAATAGTATGTAATTTATTTATGAACCACTCCAATATATCCAGAAGCAACCAACACCAATATATCCAACAGAATATATTTACAATAATTTATTTATTCCGATCTTGTACCAAATCATAAAAACCTTGTTTTAAATAAACAATTTATAATTTCTTTGGCATAATTTATTTTTAAAAATAAAAGTCGAATATTTTCTATATTTATACCCATATCTAATCCATACAAAAAATTTTAGACAAAAGGTGGATTCATTCGATGCTCACGACGCAAGTTTATTCGTCATTTCAACTGATAGTGTCTTCTTGTATCTCCATAATTTTCTTCCTGTTTCCTGTAATTCGTTTTTTCCATTTTGTTATTATATAATTTAAAAATTATATTTTAGTTTTTAGTTTAACCAATCTAAACTAATTTGAATTGTAAAAAAGAAAAAAAGTAAATTTTAATTTTTACAATCAGGAAGTTATTTTCTTTTTCTAAAACTATGGCTTCTGATTATACATTCAGAAAATTAACGATGACTTTTAGATTATACAATTCAAAAATCAAAAATACTTCTCGATTTACAATCTCTAAGCTATTTTTTCTAAGATAATTTACAAGTCCCTAAGCTCCGGGATTGTATAATCCACAAAATAAATTTTGACTTCCAGATAATCAGGAAAGGATCAAGTTGGAAAAATCTTTTATGGAGGTGCAGAAAGAAAGTTACGGAGGTGCATATAGAAACTGCCCGCAAAGCTCCATTCACATAGGCCCAACACTACAGTACAAATCTAATGGAATCCATGTTACTTTTACCTTCCTTTTTCGTAATTCATACTCCATTTTTTTAATTTCTAAAATGACTACACTATACTTATTTATATAAAACCTTTTTAATATATCTAACTTTCTTTTTGCTTTTTCCTCTTCTCATGTGACTTAATATTTGATATCTCATATTCATTACAAGTGAGTTTCAAGAATTTCATAATAAATTTCCATGGAGATGAAACTACTGAAATTCAAGTAAAATAATACCTAAATAAATGAACTATTATTGTAATTTATTTTTTCCTTTTTCATTGATAAATGTAGCAAATCATGTTTTTTTATGCTCATTTTAATTTTGAATAAAGATGATAAATAAATTTGTTTCATAAATATTGTTTGAATTTATCACCGTTTTGATAAAGAAAATTTCCAAATAACTGTATATAAGTATAGATATGGATAATATTTAATTTTTTCAATTTTGATGTTGTTTGTTGTATTTAATACGTTATTAGTCCCAAATTTTAACATTTGCTGTATAGTAAATACATTATAAACCTTTTTCTAATGACAAGAATATGCCTATTTCTTTTAAGGAAATTCAATAAAAATTTGATATGAAGCCCGCATTATCAAATATCATAACCACTTAAAATTTACAAATGAAATTAAGTTTATAGCAAAAATGATACATTCGAACCGTAAAGTTGTGTTATAAAATTAACAAATTTTAATATTGAATTTAACAAAAGTTTGTATGATTATAAATTTAATATAAAGTCATGAACTGATTTCAATAATATATTTACATTCTAATATTTTCTTAATTTATTAATATGGAATATATTTACATTCTACTATTTTTCTTAATATATTAATATGGAATTGGTTACATAAATCATTTATGTTAATCAATACTATTTTTTATTTAATTGAACTAATATATTCACTTTGAATAAATCAGTTTTTTCTTTCTCATTGAAAGTTAATATTTGATTCAATAAACTAACTCGAATACTGAGTTTACTTTTTCCTGTTTGATTTTTCCATTTATAGTTTTATTTTACTTTTATATTAAATAATATTAGTCAACAGTACATGTCATAAGAAGAAAGGTTGATGAACAAAAAATAAATATCATTCACATGCCCAATTTCAAATATTAAAAAAAATTAAGAAATACGAAAATGTTAGAATATTACATTAGAAAAAATATAAAGAAAATATAAAATGAAATTATAAAACATGCAAAAGATTTAATTGAATAAGAATGATATATAAAAAATGAAAAATAAATACTGAGTTTATATTTTTATAGTTTCCAAATAATATTGTTTAGAAATTGTCATTGAAGCATGAGAAATTATAAAAAATGGGGGAGATTGTTGATATTGAAGAAGAGTTTCAAAGATCTAAGTGAGGATGAAGATGTTTTTGATGGTAATCGAAGATATTGATGCTAAAGTTTAGAGTATAGAATCTAACTTATGTATGTGTTCTTCTCACAAGGTATATACTAACACTTTTTTATCCCGCACATTTAACCCAAGAAAGAGAAAATGCTTTTCAAAAATTTAAATTATAAGCTTACAAGACTTTTGAAGTGTTTTAATTGATTAAATTTATTTAAACATGTAATGAGAGCATATTTAATTGAATAAAATGATTAATAATTGATTATTTCAAAGAGATGCTGAAAAAAAATTGAAATTCACTTAAAATAATCTATTAAGAGCTTGGCTCAATAGAAGCATAAACAAATATTTTAATTAATGGTTAGTTAGAAAACTCTATATAAGATTCACTCTAAATTTTTTAGATAACTTTCAAGATCAAAAAAGCAAATCAAATTGATATTTTTTGAAGTTATTTACACAATTTTGCAAGAGCTTTCTAACTTTGGAAGATTAAAAAAATTGTGCTAAATTATCAAGTCTAAGTGATTGCTTTTGTTGTGCTAAACTATTTTCAATTTATTTTCTGAAAATTTTCAATATTTGCTTGCAGATTTGTTAAATTAGTGGGTGTGCTGGTACTGTCTTTGGTTGTTGTTCTACTGCTATCATTTTAATAGTTTGTTGCATGTTTGCTTGATAATACATAAATCTTCTTGGATGATTAGAGTGGATAAGGTTAAGATATTCTTGTAAATTTGTTTATGATAATTGCAGCATAAATTTTTTGTTCCTAGTATTTGTATGATTCAAGCCAAAACTATTCAATAATCAAGTTCTAAATTATTGTCTTAAAATACATTTAACTTATATGAATTTAGATATTTAAAATAAAATAAAATACTACAAAAAATACTATTTTATTTCCTACTAAAATACTAGGAACAATGACAAAATAAAATATCATGCATCCTCGTCCACTAGAACATATGTAGTTATTATCATAAATAAATTTTCATTTATGTGTCACTATATAGTGAAGACCTTTTACATTGGTATTAGGTCCGGCGTCATTGCAAGACACGTAAATTTATATTGCATGAAAATTCTACGATGTAAATTTACGTTGGACCTATCATAGTAAATGTTTCATTTTATGTCGGATATTACTAGGTTCAATCCGCGAAATTTAATTAATTAAATAAATAAATAATTAATAAATGCAAGTAGTGAGAGTCTTTATGGCATTAAATGTTAATTGTTGTGATGTGAAAAAATACTAGTTCAAATGGTTGAGAGTATTTGGTTGTTATGAAAGGACTTAAGTTTGAGTCTAATGTATGTCATTTATGTGTTATTTAATTGATTTTATTTTAATAATAAATTTCTTGATCATGATGAGTGATAATATAGTTTTAGAATTTTAGGTATTATCATGAAACATGAATTGGTTGAATGGTTATGCATTAACTTAACATTAACATGATTATGTGTTCAAACCTTGGTATATACATGAATTAAGTTTTCTTTTTGCCAAAATTTCTGGCAGTCAAGGGGCTGGAAAACCACCATGGAATATCCATTGAATGATAATTAAAACCTAATTTTAATGGCATCCTCGTTGTTGGGCCACAAACTCTGTGTATTTAAATTCATATAGTTTTGTTTACAAATTTCATGTATTCTGGATGATCAATATGGTTAATATGTGAAAATGCGTAATTGTGAACCTAAACACGTGAGTGCAACCTATTGAGTCGAAAATTAATAGAAATCGAAAAATTTGGGTTGGTTAAGGTTCGCCAGTGCAGGGGGAAATTTTGGGTTCTTGGAACAGTATGAACTGCCTGGCGGCACCCTGATTACCGCCAGGCACTATACCAGAGAAGTGGGCATTGTGTGTTTGGTGTACAATGGAGGTTGAGAAATTTACTCTAGGTCCTTTGGAGTATTAAAAGGGAACGAGGATATGCTGGGTAGGGATTAAAAAGGATAAGCAATGCATGCGATGTGACTAAGTGAGAATGTTAGGTGATGATTTGGTTTTAACATATTGGGGTGCCAAAATAGTGCCTTACAAGTTAATTAAACTAGGATTCTGTTGGATGGTGAGGCGGAATATAACTTAGTAGTTCAAGAGGTTATGTGGATTTGTATAAGTTGAGAATGTGGGGTAAATATAGATTAAGGTATGCTTGTTATGTCACTTGTAATTGGGTGAAGATTGAGATAATATTTGGAAATAGGGATGGGTTATGGTTAGTATGAGTTGAGCGAGGCGTAATGTGGGTGAGTCAGATTGATCTTAAGCAAATCAACTTATTGAGATACTTGGATTGGTGAACCTATATGGGTGTAGGAACATTGGTAATAAGATAACCAATACGAGAATTGATACTCTGAATGTGTGCAATTGCGTGACTGAGGGTTAACAATTGGATGAAGTGCCGCAAAACCAGTACAGTTCGTTGTACTAGTGTGGTGCCTGGTGACAGGGTGCGACCCGCCAGGCGATAACTACTATCCTAGAGGATCTTTATGACGTGAAGCGCCTGGTGGTGAGGGACGTCCTATCAGGCAATAGTTGTAGAGTCAGAGACGCGAGGCGCCTGGCGGCATGAGGATGGGTTGTAACAATCACCACAAAAAAACTACAATGAAATGGACATTTAAGAACTTGTTTCAGTTTAGCATGTTGAATATCAAATAAAGGATTTTGATAAAGTGAAAGAAGAGTTGGTGAACAGAGAAGGTAAACTTAAGATAAAGGTTGGCCCACACAGGAAGAAGATTGAGTTCTACATGTTCAAGGGTATTCATTAATCTTCGAATTTGGAATACCCTTGAACCTGTTCAAATCAATGTTCTCCTTGAGTGATTCAATCTCTGCTCTCTTTGATATACAACACCCCAAACTGAAACAAGTTCCGAAATACCCATTTCATTGTATCTCATTCTATTGGTGGTAGAAATGAACCAAGGTGAGTGTAAGACCCGAGAAAATTAAATAGTTAATTAAATAATTATTTAAAAATACGGGTAATACAAGCCTTTAAGGAATTTAATGCGGAGTGCTATGACGTGGAAAAGTACTAGCTCAAATGGTTGAGAGTACTTGATTGTGTGAGAGGACTTGGTTCAAGTCCTATGTATGCCAATTGTGTGTTATTTTAATGTGTGCATTATTTGGATGATATACTTGAATGCTAGACGTGATAATAACATCTTAAAGTCATAGGAAATTATCACAAACATGATTTGGTTGAATTGGTTGTACACTTGACTCGCTAATTGATGGGTTGTGGGTTCAAACCTTGCCAAGAACAAAGTTACTCTCTTTTTGCCAAATTTTTCTTTTGGCATGATTAGGAAGGGGTTTAGAAACCCTAGTAGCTGATGCATGGGCAATGTAAGGGCTGAAAAAACAATGGGTTAACACTCATTGAATGACTTTAATCAGATTTTTAATTAAGAAATTCGTTTTAGCAAATTAAAGTGTAATTAAGTGAACATTAAGATTGAGAGAGGGAGAGATTAGACAGAGAGAATGTCTGAAATTGAGGGGATCCATTGGACAGTGGAGTTTTCGTGAGTGGGTACTGGTTGCAGAGAGAGAGAGAGAGTTGGAAGTGAAGCCATTATTAGAGAAGAAACAAAGCTTGAGAGAGTCTTTGGGTTAGTTACACACATCCAATTCAAATTTGTGCAAGGATTCCAGGTAAAGGGAGTTGTCTCCTATGTTTGATTGATTCGTGTTGAATAATTGTGCGTTGCCATGAAATATTGCATGATTCCCCTCTGTTCTTGATTTTTGCTTGAACAGCCTGGCGGCGATGAATATCTGCCAAGCGGCGCGACACTGTTCGCATTTCTTTTTGGTTGTCTTAATGTTGTTTGTACGAGAATCGATATGGTTTCTGAAATTGATGTGTGCAACCTCTATTGGATACCTTGTTGGTCTAAAATCAATTAAAATTGGGGGTATGGCAAAGCTTCAGGTATACTCGTGCATGAATTGAATTGGTTTTATTCAAGAGAGTAAGGATCGAAAAACTTTTATAAATGGAATTAGGAGCAGAAAGTTAGTCCATTATATATGTATTGTCGCATCTTGGTGAATGTAAGTGGTAGGGATGAATACTGGAAAAAGGGTTGAATCTGTCGCAGGTATGAAGAAGCCTGGGTTATGTGTGGTACTGATACACCGCCTGGCGGCGCTTTGCTTGTCGCTAGGCGATGGCGAGGCCAGGGACTATTTTGCGATTATAGGTAGAAAAAATGAAGGAGGAACCTTGGTGAGTGAGTGGTTTTAAAATTATTGGTAACAATGGAAGTGGCAATATACTATGGTAATTAAGTATGTGGATGGTAATGGGTTGAAAGTATGACTAGGTTATGGTGTGTTGGTAGGAATGTTAAGGAAAGAAAGGGAGAAGGGTAATTTTAATTAATAGTTCATATACTGGAAGCATAGTCTTTGCATATGTGTGATTGGATAATTGTTGATCATGACTTATCAGCTTTAAGTATCATTCGTAACTTATATGCAATGATGGATAATATTGGATTATGTAATGTTGCATAGAAATACCAGTTATATGTAGTGGAGGTGTTGGATTGGGCAATAGTGGTGTTAAGCTAAAATAAATCTTTGGAGAATGTGACATTATGTTGCTAAATGCCAAGTCATGACTAGAGTAAATTATGAAGTGGATCATAGGTAATGGACCATGTGTGGTGTGACAATATTTTACCAATTCGAGGTTGAAAAATAAGAGAACATGATTATTTTGGTGTGGTTTAGTGGTATAAGTCCATGTGCTCTAACATGTGTAAGAAAATCGAATAGTGTGTATGCCACTGATGTAGCGTTTGGCGGCACTGGTGTGTGCGCTAGGCGATTGGACTAGCGTCAGAGGTCCCTGCATCATGTGACGCCTGACGACAAGGTGTGCTCCGCCAGGCAGTGACTGTAAAACAGAGGGTCTGAGAGAGCGCTGGCGCCTAGCGGTGAGGAGGTCCCGCTAGGCGGTCTGGACTAGTTTCGCCTAGTGGCACTTGGTGCTGCGCCGACAAAAAATCGAGCAGACTATGGCTTGTGTATGTGTTGCGTTTTAAGCAATGTTGCTATACTTGGATCAGGAGATGTTATGCCATGAGCGGGTAGGTTCATGGATGGTGGTTAACATGTAATGATATGAGCGGGGAGGTTTATATCCAGTTACTCTCGCGTGGGGATACGAGCGAGGTAGGTTCGTATGTTCCGTGCTCACGCTTAAGAGATGTTGCGTGCGGGGAGGTACGTGGCTGATGGATCACATGTGTTGGACTATGGGCGGGTATGTCCATAGAGCAGGACTACGAGCGGGGAGTGTATGATCCGCGAAATTTAATTAATTAAATAAATAATTAATTAATGAATACAAGTAAGTAGTGTATTTATGACATTAAATTTTGATGGGTATGACGTAGAAAAGTATTAGCTCAAGTGGTTGAGAGTACTTTAATTGTGTGAGAGGACTTGGGTTTGAGTCCTATGTATGCCAATTGTGTATTATTTAATTATTATTGTTTTAATAATATAATGGAGCACGTTTCGTATGATACCATACTTTAATTGGGTGAGTTAACATGAAACATGAATTGACCTGATGGTTTAGCATTAAATTGGCTTTGGCATGGTCATGGTTTAAACCTTGGTGGCGAAAATTTAATTCTCTGTTTGCTAAAAATTGGTATGGCATGAATAGGAAAATGTGGAGAGAACCCTAGCAGAATGGGGCAGCTAGGAAGGTTGAAAAACAAATACTAAAGGCCTTAAATAACAATAAAACTTACCATTAAAACTAAATTTTCGTTTTAGGCATTAAACCCCTTTAAGGCACCTTTAAAAGGCAATTTTTGAGAGAGAGGAGGGGTTTGGAGAAGCTGTTTTCTGAGGGCTTTTCAAGGGTGCGAAAATTGAGAGGGTTTTGGCAATTGAGAGCATAGTGAAGGGAGGGTGTTAGACTGCCTAGTGATCAAGGAGGGATTTCCAACATTCTGCATTTTTTTAAGCAAGGGAAAATTCCAGGTTAGGAGAGCTGAACCTGAAATTCTATCTTAGTTGCATTGTCTTGATTGATTTTGATGAAGCTATGCCCTGAATTTTCGTGCTGCACATGAGGGAATTTGGGGTTGAGGGTTTTGGGTACTGATTCATTGGATTTGACCTAAATGTATGTATATATTGGGGTTGTGTTCTGTATATTATGTGATTATGTAAGGTTGGGTGGTTGGGGCATATTTTCGTGTCCAAATATGCTCATATGTCTAATGAAGTTTTACTGAATGAATTGGTATGTTTTGGTTTGTGTGTTGAGTCTCTGGTGCATTGTTTGTGTGCGTGAATCAATGTCAGAACCTGTAATTTTCGCTCAGGCGAGCTAGGCTCGCCTAGGCAAGATATGCAAGGACTCGTACCCTTTGTCTGCTCGAGGCTATCGCTCAGGCAGAGGATGTTTGGTTTGGGCGAAAGGTCATCTCGCTTAGGCGAGTGAGTCTCGCCTAAGCGAGAACTCGAAAGGGTTGGGTGATTTGGCTTGGGCATTCCGCTCAGGCGGGAAATCCCATTGTTTTGAGCGAAAGAGTATCTTGCTCAGGCGAGAGTCTCTCGCCTTAGCGAGAACGCGAAGAATGTATTGATGGTAGCTTAACTCGCAGCCCAGGCGAGAGGTTTGATTCTTGGGCGAAATGTAATCTCGCCCAGGCGAGTGTAACTCGCCTAAGCGAGAGTTCGAGGCTGGTTCTGTGTGTGGTGCTCGCTTAGGCGAGGTAATCTAGCTTAAGCGAGATGGACTGGAGTGCTTAGGCAAAGGCTTGAACATTAACAAAGGATGGTAGGATTATGTGTTTAAATGCATATGATTATGTGGTATTAAACTGATTGGTGGTGGACTTGGGAATGTGTGAACTATCATGCTTCTAGGGTATCTTAATGATGGGCTTGCTGGTGTTCCATGGGTTATGGCCCGAAACGTATCCTTAGGTTGTGGCCCTGGATAAGGGATAAGCACGTGGCATTCTATGGGTTGTGGCCCGGAATGACTTCCTTTGAGTTATGGCTCGGGATAGCGGATGAACACGAGGAACCTTTGAGTTGTGGCTCAGGTTGGCGAGTGTTGCCGGTGTGAGTGTGTTGGTTGTGGCCAGTACGGATGGGTCCAGATGGATTTCCCTCCTCAGTGTTTCACTAACGAGTTTGGTAGTTTTGGGACGTTACGGACTATGTTCGTATCTGGGAACTCCACCTGGTGTTACGGTGTGTGATCCATAGCATGGTTTTCGCACGTGCTCTATCGGTTGTGGCCGATAGGTGTGGCAACATGGCGCCTTGAGATACTTAATAGAAGATGTAGAACAATGCTAACATGGTTGTGGCCATGTGGAAGAACTAGAACGAGTCTCCCTGATGTACATTAATATACATGGTTGTGGCCATGTGGAAGGAAGGTAACGAGTCTTCCACGAGGTGCATCAGTATACATGGTAGTGGCCATGTGATAGAAATGGAGTAAGTTCTGTGGGAAATGAAAGGATATTATATTTGGTTGTGACCATGCGGTATAAGGGAAGAGTTTTGTGTTATTGATGTATTATTTTTATCAATTATACATGTATATGTGTGTTTGGTATATTTATATGTTGTTTTATCTTTTAGCTCACCCTATCTGCTTGTGTTTGGCGATGATCGTGTACGCGATACACGTGAGCAGGTGATGATGTAGGTGGAGCTGGTGAGGCTTAGCTGCGGAGAGGGGTTTATCATGGGATCCTTAAATTTATGTTCTCTTTATTTTATTTGAAATGGGATGTAAAGGCTCATGGAACATTTTGGTTATACTTGCAGTTTTGTATTTATGGACGTTTTAGTGAATCAATGAAGTTTTAAATTTCCCGTGTTTTTTGGAAAATGAGGTATTATTAAATGTAATGTAATTAATTACTTTATTCTATTTTATTAAATTCGTAATATCCTGACGGGATGTTACAGGGAGGTTCGTAGAGCAGGACTACGAGCGGGGAGGTTCGTAGAGGCAGGACCACGAGCGGGTAGGTTCGTGTGAGAATCATATTCCCGAGTCCAAGGCTAACCATTTGTGTGAATTTAAGGTTGAAAAGCCTTGGGATTAAGGTCTTTGCCAAGAACTAAATAGGTTAGTTAAGATGGGTGTCTTATTTATAATCTGTGATTATATATGTTACTTTTATTTTTAGGAGCTCACCCTTTCTGTTTGTGTATGCCGATGATCGTGTGATTCGTTACACGGGAGCAGATGTTGATACAGGTGATGCTGAGGATGCTTAGGCGACAGAGTGAGGGCTAGCTCGGGGCTTAGAGCTAGGAGTTTTTTTTTTTCTAGATTTGATTTATGGTTTTTGGATTTTGGAGATTGTAATATTTTCTCCTACTACTGTTTATAAATTTTGGCGCGAAGTTTAAATATTTTAAATTTTTCCCACATTTGGGAATAATAATATCGTGGCATTTTAATTTCTTTTCTTTCTTTATTTATTTAATTAAGTAATATTCCTTAGAGATGTTACAGTGAGCACGAGGTTCAATTTTGATTTTAAATATCTTGAAAGTAAAAAAATAAAATTGCACTTTTTTTACCAATACAACGTATACGTACAACAAACGACAAACACAACAAAAAAAGTACCCAATAATAAAAAGTTACATTGACAAATGAAAATGCAAAAAAAAAAAGCAAGCAAACATTAACGACAAAGTAAAGCCAACTACGACACCACTATTTCATCGGAGAACAAACCCTAACTTACAAGAGAATTTTGGTGTTTTCGCATAGTGAGAAATGAGGAGGAAAACCCTAGATCTATGTACAAAGAAATTTACACCAGACATCTTTTTATCCAAAGTAAAGCATATCACATACGTCAAATTCTGTAGTGTTTGACATAAATGATGTGTTTTATGTTGGATAATAAAAAATACGACGTAAATTGCTTCAACTTATTTATACAAATGCTGGCACACTTTTATGTCTTTGTTGTTAGATGTAAATTAGGTGATGTAAATGACTACTTTTGGGTTAGTTTATGTTATGCGTTTTTCGTGCAATGCATTGAGTACTTATTAATTAATTTCATTTATTATTGTTATTAAAATATAATTTTTTTCTTTCTTAAAACAAATTAGAGTATGAAAATATTTTTAGTACTTTTATTTTCAAAATTTACTATCTTTTCACTTGAATCTAAATTAAGTATTAATTTGAACAAACTTCTTTATTACATTTGTATAACTGATATTTTATATTTGATTTCTTAAAAATTATTTATATTCAAACTTACCGTCATAAAATGTATAAATATTACTACTAAAGAAAATCCTACAAACATCAAACTATATTTGGTTTGTTCAAACAACTTGTTTATCAAGTTGTTTTACACCTACAAATAGTTATAAAAGTTTTTAAATAGTTTTGTAGATTTGTAAAAATAAGTCAACATGTGTTAATTTCGGATTAAAGTGATTTGAAAAATACCTTTTACACCAAAAAAAAAGAAGAGACAACCAACATTGATTTAAAACTTAGCTACTCCAGATATACCATTATGGATACATCTACCATATATAAAACGAGCAGCCAATTTCATATACACAAACATTTACCTGCTTAAACATTCTTACATCTTCAGCTAAGATCAAATGATGACCATCATGAGTCCATTATCTTTTTGTTATATGGTATGTTACTTTTATTGTCAATGTTGTATTACTTTACCCTTTCATTTCAATCTTATGGTATTCACATCTTTTCATAGTATATGTTTAAATCATCTACAAGATTATCAAATGGTTGATCCTAGATACACATTTTTATGGCTAATGTTAATGGTTTATGAGCAGGTAAATATGGCGACTACATCTAAAGTAGTAATGATTTCATTATCAATAATGATGATGCTCTTTAGCACAACACTATCAGTTGTCTTAGAGTTTGATGAAAATCATATCAAGTCAACCACTTTTTTTTCTGAAAAAGTTGAGGTGGGGCCAGGAAAAATTGCAGTGAAGACATTATTTGATATTCACTTTCCAAAGGGTCACATTGGGATAAAGAGTTTTGATGTTGAAGTAGTTGATGAAGATGGTAATTTTGTACCTTTATATGAAGCTTACCTTCATCATTGGTTTGCTGTAAAATATATTGAAAACATTACCATGTCAGAATATATTAAACAATCTCACGATATTCGCAATGGTATTGAATATGAAAGAAATGATGGTGCATGCCAAGGTTTTTTGCTTCCACATTATTGGGGCTTGGGAGGAGAATCACAAGGAACATCTTCAAATCTCCCAGGTCCTTTTGCAGTTGAAGTAGGTAATCCTACAAAAATAAAGCACGGCTTTACAGAAAAATGGTTGTTTAGCATCATGCTCATTGATACACGTGGCACACACGATAGAAAAGGTTGTACAGAGTGTAGGTGTAAGCTTATGAATCTCCCAAAGGACTTTTACAATGTCACAACAAACATTAATGGTCAATTGCTGTCTAAAAATTATAAAGGAGGACTCTTTTGTTGTCAAGATAACTTACAATGCAAATTAAGAAATGGTTTCAAAGGCCCAACGAGAAAGCTTTCCCTAAAATACAAAATAAGGTGGGTTGATTGGGATGAACACCAAGTGCCTCTTAAGTTCTATATACTTGATTCAGCTGATCGTGTCATATCAAATGGTTCTACACCAATTCATGATTGTCAGGTAGATGATTTATTCGATATATTATACTTTTCAAATGAAAAGCAAACTTTTAAAACTCATTTATATTTCAAACAAAAATAATAGGCTATTAATTACTTTTCTCGTTGGCATGTGAGTAACATAACTTTCACAATTTGTTATATAGGTAGAGTATAAGATCCCGAGAAATCATGACAATGACTTTCCTCATGTTAAGAAAGCAAATATTCCAATAACAAAAGGTGGTTATCTTATACATGGCACTGCTCATATGCACACTGGTGTTGTCAATATTACTCTATATGGACAGGTAATATTTGATATTTGTTGGAGTTCCTATATAATCTATATCATGTAGATAAACTAATATCAAATTTTATGTGCTTAAACTTTGTTGATAAATTCTATATCTCTGTGAGAAATTTACTATTTTAATGGATACTCTATTTATTTATGTTTTCACTCAACTTAGGATGGAAGAGTCTTATGCACGTCGAATCCAAAATACGGAATAGGAAAAGAGGCAGGAAATGAAAATGGTTACCTAGTTGGAATGTCAGTTTGCAATCCAAAACCTGGTTCTATCATAATTAAAGATGGTGAAATTCTGACAGTGGAATCCATATATGAAAACAAGTTTCGAACTGGAGCTATGGGCATTTCTACATTTACTTGGCAGAACATATACCAAAAGAAGATTTGGAAATTTGATGTGAAACTATTTAGTTATCTTTTGTAATAGTCTATTTATAATACATGAATATCAGTTCTATATTGTACTAATGTTATTTTACTTTTAATATTGATTTATGATGGTATTATATTGTGTCTTTTTAATGTGTTATTCGGTAGATAAAATAATTTGTATACTAACTAATACACTAAAAAAAATCTACCAATTGATCTTATAATTTAATAGAAAACGTTGTGAAATTAGTGACAAGTTGAGTGTAAGAATAACAATATATTGTGCAAAGTTAATTATAAACCACACCAGAAAGAAGATGAAGAAAACAAAATAAATATAAAGTTGGAAATGAATAAATCATCAAAAATAAACATTTTTTGTTTACTTGAGATTCATATAGTTTACTCTTGGCAAAGGAACATCAAAATATATATAGTGGCTATTCATTATCACACGATCCGATGAATCTTTCATCAAATTATCTATTTTTAGACATTTAAAAGCAAGGTATAATTACTCGTATAATACCCAGTTTGGGACTACGGTGTCAAATAGGTACACAGTTTAAAAAATTATCAATTGCATCCCAACTTTTGAAAAAGTGCTTCAATTAGGTCCCTTTCAGACAGAGTTGACTAACGCCGTTAGTCAACATGTCACGTGTCAGTCTGTAGTTTTTTTTAATTTCTTTTAATTTTTTTTTAATTTTTTGAAAAAAAAAATAAAAATGCCACATGTCAAGTCCTTGGGTATGACATGTGGTATTGTCAGTGCCACGTGTCAGTATCACTATCAGATGCCATTGTGTTGATTTCGATTTAGTTCTCATATATGTTTTTTTTTTGTTTCAATTTAGTATCTAAGTATGTCTATCTGATTCAATTTTGTCCCAATTTTTTTAATAATTAAAATCCATTTTTTTATAAAATTAAAAGTATTTAAGTATAAAAGTTTAACAAAAATTAAGTATTTGATATTTATATTAAAATTTCATGGTAAAAGTCATTTTATTAAGTCATTTTTAATAAAATATAGTATAACATTCAAACCAATAAAAATTTTGGTTTAAAATTAGTAAGAGACAATATTGTTCTATTTAAAAAGAAATTAACAAAACATGAGTACTTAATAAAAAAGTAATTAATAAAGTAATATGTAAAAAGTCATTTTTAATAAAAAAAATAGTATAACATTTATATAAATAATAAATTTGGTCTGAAATTGAGAGGAACAATATAAATATTAGTACTTAATTTTGTAAAAATATTTATACTTAATTCTTTTTAATCTTAAAAAAAATGGATTACAAAAGTATTTTAGTTATTAAAAACAATTGGGACAAAATTGAATCAGATACACATACTTAGGTACTAAATTAAAACAAAAAGACATATATGGGGACTAAATCGAAATCATCACAATGACATCTGATAGTGACACTGACACATGGCATTGCAATGCCACGTGGCACTGACAATGCCACGTGTCACACACAGAGACTTGACACGTGACATTTTTTAATTTTTATTTTATAAATTTTTTTTAAAAAAAATTAAAAATTTAAAAAAAAAAAAAAATAGACTGACACGTGACACGTTGACTATCTGAAAGGGACCTAATTGAAGCATTTTTTCAAAAGTTGGGATGCAATTGACACTTTTTAAAATCGGATACCTATTTGACACCCTAACCCCAGACTGGGTACTATACAAATAATTATACCTAAAAACAACTAATCCATTAAAGAAACAATTCGACAAACAAAATGTATATCTTTTTTGTTTATTTTGTATAATTTTAAATCTTACTGGTATTAACAATTTTGATATATAACAATATTTGATATTGATTTATAAAATATAGACATTAAAGTGTAATAAAAAAAATAATGAAGAAGTTAACAAGTCATTTATCTAATCTTTTTTAAATATTAAAAGTATTGTAACAAATTTCTTTTATCTTAAATATTACTTACACTTTTTTTCAGTCAAATAACATAAAAAAAAAGTGAAAGCATAATGATATATATATATATATATATATATATATATATATATATATATATATATATATATATATATATATATATATATATTTTGTTGAATACGTCATTTCCATAAAAAATCATCATTTTTTTTATTTGGATGAAGAAACAAGTATATTAGAAGCTTATAGAAAAGAGTATTTATTAGAAATATTTATTGGAGTCCAATGCTTACTTAACATGATGTGATCATGAAAAGTGATTGTCCACCTAAAAAAAATGAAATAAACATTTCTAAGAAATAAGATAAAGAATATAAATATTTGAAAAATATAACAATTTTTTTATGTAATAAATATTGTACGAAAAGTGATATACTCGGTATTTTTTTTTTTCTAAACCAAACAATCTTAGCATAAAATAAAAGTATAGTGGTACATCTATCATATTTAAATGAAAATTTATATCTCACATCCACAAATAAAGTTTGGATCTTGACAAAAAGGAACCACATAAGTTTTATAAATAATCTTTAGAATAAAAATATTTGAGGCATTTGCATCATCCACATCAACATATGTTGCATATTGGGTTCTTTCGGCGTCTCTGTAACTTTTTCCTCCACTCTGATAAATATATTTTCCCATCTTTTCTTTCTGTATAATTTAAATATTATTTTTTAATTTTCAGCTTGTGTAAATTATTATTTTTTAAAATTATATAATCTAATTTTTTTAAAATAATCATATTACACAATTTAAAATTAAAAGTAATTTTCAAATTATCTAATTCGAAACAAATCGCACAATTTAGAAATTATTTTCTTGTTAGAAAATGACTTATGAATAAAAAGTTCATAAACTATTTATCCCAAGTCCACCTCTTGAAATTTATAAAGATAATTATAGAAAGAAATGCATGAAGAAACTAGTCTATAATAGAATATGCTTTGAGTATTGTGCCCACTACCTGTTTGTGTTAATGCTTTTATGCTTTGAGTATTTGTTCCCATTTGTTTTACATGGTGAGTTATAGTATCCACTTTTTCCTTCTACATTTTGGATCCTCACAACCACTATGGTTCTTATCTCTACTCTTTCTCTTGTTTCTTTCCGATGATGACTACTACTATTAGGACCTATTAGCCCTATGTTTTGGATTTATGTGCACTTATCCACAATTTTGCTTTTGCCAACCATAAATGTAGAAAAAATTGGATGTGATTAACATCTTAATCTATGAAACTAAGTGTCACAACCTAATATCTTATTATTCATTTAAGAAAACAATATTTGTTAACAAAATAAAATTCTTTTACACTAATTGCTTCAAGGAGAAAACATATGTAAATACATAAAAGCAATTAAATAAAATCTTACGACATATACAAAAGTATCACGATGAATTTACTTATGTGAAAAAAAAAATTATATTAAAATATAATATTTTATAATTTTAATTTTAATATCTGTTCTATAATAATCAAGTATATTATATAACATACACATGTTTATGTTGTTTATATATACATATTTATGTTATGTTCGACTGTGACATATAACAAACTATTACATTAAAAATTGTAAATTATTATATTACAATTGATTATTATGTAATGTAATATAATATAATAATAATATTAATATTACAATAATAATAAAATAAATTTATAAAATAACAATATTAATAATAAAAACAATATTAACATTTTTAACTAAAATTAATTAGTAATGATAAAAATTAATTAATTTATTTTATAAATATATTATTTTACACATTTTTTTAAATATATTATATCAATAAATTATTCACAAATTTTAATAAGTTTTACTTTTTAATTTCTTTTTCTTACTTTTTTTTTTCTTCATTTCTGTACTTTTCTACTCCTCTAAATCTATTTTTAGTAAATAAGTATGTATTGAAGTACTGACTAAGGTGAAGTAACTGTGTAAATTCTACTTTTAAAAGGTATGAGTTATGACAATTCTAAATCTTAAAATTGAGTAGCCAATTTGAAGGGGATTTATCCATTACCTATTTACAATGTATCTCACCTTATCACCTTTTCTTCGTAAACTGAGAGAACTATATTCCTAAGATTCAGTAACTAAGTCTTGACCTTGGTCTCATTTTTTTGTCACTTTATACTTTTGTTTTTAGCTTCCTAAGCTATTTGATTATTGTTGTTCCTCTACTAAACATTCTATTCGCAGCTTTCAGCCCAAAACGGTAAAGAAGCTAGGGTTTCACATTATTTTTATTTTATGTGATAAGTGTTTTGTGGAATATGAGATCAGATTGGGCAAAACATTAATTTTTGGTGTATCTCTGACTTAGGGGTTCAAATATTTGTAAAATTGTGATATTTGACATTATTTTTCGTATTCTGGAAGCGTCGGGTGGTCGCTGGACAAGTGCCTTAGTCGTTGAGCGACTATATATATGCGCAGTTTTAGTAAAATTGACTTTCCTGACTCATTAACCGTTGGATTGAGCTTAAATTTGGACATTTGGTTCATAACATGCTATTTTGGGGTTTGACCGGTTGGATCGTTGATTAGATGTCCGTAGCTTGATAAATGTGTCACGCATTACAGCAGTGATTTTGGTTTTGTGATAATAAATTTTCTTAGGAATTTTGGTGTAAGAATTATGGTTGTGTTGTGCTTGATTGTATGGAATTGCATGTACTTAAATGTTGGCACTCACTTATTTGGGATGAATATTATTTTTTGATATATGTATGTCATGGTATGCATTTGAGTATGAAATGGAAAACATGACTTGTTTAGTTGGTGGTGGATTGGCATGAGACTTGAATGATTGAGATGGCATGTGGAAATTGTTGGTAAAAGAGTTTCAAGGGGAACTCTTGGTGATGGTGGTTAGTGTATACCTTGATATAGGAGATGTCTCGATAAAGGAAGGTATCCTGAACTCTAATAATCGTTCACACTCACATAGAGCAGAATGATTTATGTGGTGAGAGTGGCAGGAGGTCCTAGTCTTGAGACATATTGGGCCCAAGACATTAGAGGATTAACCCTGTGTGTGGTTGGGTGATAACTCGTTGCGTCTAGACTTTGCAGAGTTTAGAAACCAGCACAAGTGCATACTTCCTCTAGAATTCTATATCAAAAGTATGATCCGGATATGAAGGCTTAGAGTCTTGCTTGTTTGCTATCACATGATTAAGTGCCTACTGTGTTGCATGTTTATAATTTGTTTTAAGTATCTGCTTGCTATGACATGTTGAAAATTATTTTACACTAGCTTACCATTTATCTTTGTGTTTGTTCTCTTCTTTGGTTTTTCCTTTTGCGATGACCACCAAATCCTTGGTGTGAGCAGATGTGGAGACTCTTGGTGATCATGATGTTGGCGAGGAGGTTGCGGTGTAGTTAGGCTTCCTAGATCCTTTATCGCTCATTGTTGAGCCTATTTTCTTGTGTACTGTTATTTTGTAGTTTCTTGCTTTGTGAGCAAATTTTCAGTTTAACCTAATCTGTGTTTAGATTCTATTCATGGGCATTGTGTTGTGTCTTCGGGTTTTCATTCCAGTATAATTTGGGATAACTAAAAAAGGTTAATTCTAATATACTTTATGTTGATGCTCTAGTTTGTACTATAATCATGTGACATTCTATTTATTAGAATTATTCTATTAAATTAGGACGTTACAGAAATTTAATGAAAAGTGGTGAAGGTATATTAATTGGATTTGAATTTGGATTTATATTGAAATATGAAAATTTTAATTAGTCTGTATTTTTTATGAAGGATAAACCATTCTGATATGTTTTTGCAAGTAAAATACAAGACAGACTAAAAGTAAATGAATCAACATCTGCATAAATAATTAGTAGAATGAAATATGTTAAAATAGTGCATCAATATTATTGCCATGAACAAGTGCAATAAGAAGACATATTCAGCTTTTATGATTGATGTACTTTTGAAGATATGTGCAGTTAAATTTCTTATCAAACACATATTTTAGGTTTGTGTCCCCTTTGAATGTTTTCCCTTCAAAAAACGTTTCAAGTTGCATGATTTTAAGACTTTTACATCAAATATATGTAAGCGAAAATTGGATTTTAAATCACCTCAAGAATCATTATCCGGTAGTGAGGGAGAGAATGTCTGAAAAAGTTCTCTTAACCACTGAGAAAAGTAAGAAATGTAGCGTGACAAGCACAAGAATTAGTGTAGTGATCCTCCCAAGTAATTTCTACAGCAATTGAAGCAATGAAAGTAGAATATCTTCCCTGTATATTGGGCACAAGTATATTACAATGAAGAATATTTGACAAGAAAGTAGGTGCATCTTGTTGATATCAATTTGATTATTGATGGAAAGGACAATGATCAAGTGACGTCGGTTGCATGTTCGCATCGACTAGGAATTCAATTATAAATCGAAATCTAATATTGAATAAAAATGAAAAAGTTGAACAACATATAAAAAAACTCACAAACTCATTATTTTAAGATTTAGACGATGTTTTTTAAAAGTATTTTTTGAAATCTTTCAAAACACATCCTATGTATGTGACTCTATTGTCATTTGAAATTTTCTTTATTATCACTTTTGTTATTATTATTTTAAATAAGGACCTAATAATTTTTTTACAAAAGATTCTTTTTTTTCTACTCAAAATTACTATTACAAGCCGAATAAGATGAGTTTCAAAACTGTTTCTTTTAGAATAAGATGAGTTTCAAAACTCTTTCTTTTAAAAGGACATAAAAATAACACTCTTAAAGTTTTAGGTTGAAATTTACAAGTTAGCATTTTATTTTATTAATGTTGAATCTCGCAATGAAACTGAGTTAGCATATTTGAGATTATAATATGTTATAATTTTTAATTAATTCTCAAAACTATCTATACTCATTAGATCAATAAAATTGATTTAGACTTAAATTTATTTTAAATTTAGTAAATGTTTGGAGACAGTCTAAAAATATATGGAACAACCTAATTGAATATGTTAGAAGGGGTGATATTATTATAATTTTACCAATGTTAAAGTAAAAGGTTTAGAGAGAAGAGAAGGGAAATTAGGGTTTCAAAATCAATATTGGGACCATTTTGGGGAAGAAAAGTGTTTGGCAATGTTGATATGAGGTATTGTGTGATAGCATCATATGATGTGGGGAAAGTGGAGGTGTGAATAATTTAAGAAAAAGCTAAATCATTTCGCAAATCCAACATGGGATTCTTTTGTCCCTACTACACACTGAAAATGAAATAACAGAAACAACAACCATAGACACAGAAATTTCAGAGGGAAATCATAAAATGGGACAAAAAATCAACTAAAGAAAATCTAAAACAACACAAAAGAAGAAAACAAAACTATTACTTTGATGACAGAAAATGTAAACAACAATGTAAATAAAAGAAATCGAAACAGAACAAGGAATTTAAGAACAAAAACAACAACAATAGATATTCTAAAACAGGATAGAATGTTAGTAATAAGTGAAGAAAACAAAATAATTTTAGTTAAAACTAGTTAAAAGTGAACTTATTTGGATATTTTATCATTCAACTATCATTATTTTATTATTTTTCATCATAATTTTGTCTTGAACATTTTCTTATTATGTTTTTCTAGTTTTCCACATTCTTCTGATTTATTAAATGTTTGTAATGAAATTAATAACGGCTTTTAAAGAATGCCATCATTTCTGTGAATGGATGAAAATATAATGGTAAAATGGTCGAAAATAACTTAAAAAATTGAATAAAATATTTATTTACGTTTAAATATTTTGTGTTATCTATATTAAGAGATACTTAAAAGACCTATACTAATATTAAATGAAATATTTATTTATTATTACTAAAATTCTTCCTACTTTGAAGGTTGGTAAGTAGTCTTCAAGTGTTCATATATATATCCTTTCTTTAACAAGTTAGAATTATTTTTGCAAAAAAATTATAAAATTTGAAATATAATTTACTCTAAATCGTGTGTCATCGATCAGAGATAATATCAATTTATAATATATATATATATATATATATATATATATATATATATATATATATAAAAGTAAGTTCTTTACAAATCAATTTTGTAGGGTTAACTTAGACTAATCCACTATTTAAGATGATATTATATTTATTTAAAGTTTATCCTACCAAATTTTATTATTTGTTGGGTGATGAGAAATCCCTAACTAAGGGATCAAGTAGTGTAGGGTTATAGGCTTGTATTTGGACCTTGAGTAGAGTAGGGTTAGAAAGCCTAGCTAGGGTTTCTGTAACCCCGAGAGAAACCCTAGAGTGGAGTGTAACTTGATCCACTCTACACACCTATTTTGAAGGAAATTCAAGTTTGAATTTCCCTCTCTTTTTTCCTCTCCTTGGTTGGACTCTATGGTTTTAAAGGACACTTATTTCTTTGTAAAAATCACTTTTGAATGACTAAAGATATATGTTGCACACCTCAACTTGTTCTTGAGTCTTTTTAGACTAGGCCTCTCTAATTCAGCTATTCATAGTTTCTTTCTTAAGAGTTAACCCCACCTCTCTCTTGGGAAACCTTTTCACCACTACAAATTTGAAACACATCTTTCCTTCAAACAAGCTTCTACTACCTTCCATCCATTCATCATCTACTAAAGATGCTTTAGCAAGAAGGAACTTCATCATTGAGTATAAAATTTCATCCTTAACGTATCACTATTGAACCACACACATATTGTTGGACTGATGAAAATAATATATCTTGAAAAGTTCCACATCACCTAGGATAAGCCAGGGACTGAGTGTGAGTGACTATATAATAGACTTTAAGTTCATGATGTTTCTTGTACTAAGTCAAGAACACTTTGAGCTAGTGTTTGACTTTTGTCATATTTTTGTAATAGGATATTGTGAGGTATAGTTAAATTATTGTTATGAGAGTGTGAGTGTACTTGCAGTCAAAGGATTGAGAGTATTTTTTGTGTTGCAAAAATTTACACATAGTGATTATTTTTTAGTTGTCTTTGGACAACGACATGGTTTTTTCTTTGTATTTGGAGTTTTCATATTATATTTAGTGTTCCTTGTGTTTATCTTATTTATCTTTTAATAGGTTGATTCTTGAGAGTAAAAACTATGATGTTCTTAATTGATGATGTATTTTTTCCAACACATAAATCTAGTTTCACGAGATGGACATATAGAATTTCCCAAATCAAATTATCATCACTAGTTTGATGGAAAACATGAATTCTAATTTTGGTTAAACTCCCATTCACTATTAAAAGAAAGCAAACTAATACATACAAAGAGTCTCAATTAGTTTCACAATGTACAAAGGTCCTTTCCATCATTATTATTATTATTATTATCATCATCATATCACGGGACCTGTCTAATAAATATTTTTCCCACTTAGAATTGTACGAAGTATTTGCATGACATTATGTAATTAAGGTACTTTCTTAACCTAATACTTTTGATTGGCCGACCCTAATACGCATGTCAAGGGTGTGTTTAATTGATTTATGTAACTTTTAAATCATATGACTAATCATGATTTGAAGCAATTCTTGAAAAGGTTCTTATTTTAATAAATATGGTTCTTATTTTAATAACTTTAGAAATATTTTTTATTTTTTAAAATTAATACAATAATCTCAATTCAATTTCATATTACAATGTGGTAATTTGCCTCAACCAACCTAATAAATTTGGAGAAAGTAGAATGTCCATCCACCATAACTATAAAGAGCAAGACAAAGAAAATTCAACAAGTAAAAAGATGTCATAAACACTATCCCTAGAAATGAAAAGAGGTGAAAATAATTTTGAAATAAAAGATAGATTCAAAACAAAGTAATTTTACAACATTAATTCATTACTAAAATTTGTTACATGTTTTAATATTTTTCTGAGTTTTTACCAAAAAAATAGTTACAACTTAAGTTTGTTTTTTCTATTTACTTTTTATTAATTTTATAAAAAAGATACAAAATATTCAGAGAATCCCACAAAAAAAGAAAAAAACTTTAATAGTCATCACTTAGATATGATCCCATTTGATTTGACCAAAAGTAGTTACTCCACCTTTATATTAAATGAATATTTATTTTAATTCATATTTTATTTAAATTTATTCATTTTGATTAATTTTAAATTTTAACTTTGGAAGAACTCATCACGTGGACTAACAAAGTCCATATTTTATTTTCTTTATATGAGATGCTATATGATTTTATTTTAAGAAATTCACATGACACTCAAATTTTTGCTAACATGGATTTTGATGGCGACATGACAAAAAACTTCATTTTTCTTTTGTTTTAGTAAGTAATTTGTTAGTTTCATAAATTCTATGATGTTACATAAATTTAAATACTTAAATTACATAAAAGTTATTTGTTTTTAATTTTGTCTCACTATATTAACTTCCATATTTATAATCCATGTGCACCTCCAACCAAATATTATAGCATGAAAAGGTATAAATTTTAGCGTTTCAAACCTAATTTATAGAATGCCACCACTTAGGTTAATTCACTCACTTTTAGTTTGGGAAAAAAATTGACCAACAAAATTGCTTGATCCAACGTGCATGGTTAATGGATTAATTGGTGAACCAACCCATTTATTTTTAAAAAAAGTAGAAAATCCTTAAAATAAAGTGAAAGCTGTAAAATAAGGATTCATCTCATCGCATTTTGATAGTTAATTTTATGCATATGTTTATGATATTTAGGCACTTTTTTACATAATTTTATCGCGAGTTAGTTGATTATATTATTTTTCATTTATTTTCTATCTAGAAAAAGAAAATGTCAATTTCAATGAAAAAAGAACTAACTGAAATCAGTTAAGGAAAGAATTAATGTAAGTTATGAAACATTTACGAAGCACTTAAAAGGTAACATTTTTTTTTATCTTATTTCTTATATCAAAAATCCTTTTTGTTAAAGAAAAGTTATACAAAATTGAATTCCCTACGAATTCTTATTTTTCACAAGTGTCTTCTAAGGATTGAATCTTTATGTTGTATTCTGAATGAACTCTACTTTCATTACTAAAAATTCTCATATTACATGAGAATTTTCTTACAAATTTGAAAAGATTTGCAAGACTTTTTCATGCTATTTTTTTTAAAAATTTTAATTGACGGGTAATTCTTTCGTGAGTAATTATTTTTTACAAAATTATAAAATTCACAAATATTTCCTACAAAATTTGTTGCGAAAAGTATTTTATACAAAATATTTTGCAAAAAAATTAGCAGCAATTTTGCGTCGTTGGTGGGGTTTAAAAGAAATGGTGGAAGAGATTGTGGGTTCAACTTTCCCACTAATAAACATTAACAATTAACAATTATTGATAAAAAATGTCTTTTTCTATATACTTTTAACACACCTTCCTAAACCATGCAATTCTAATCATAAAATACATGTTAAATAAAGTTTTCAAAATACAACCTAAAAAAAACATTAAAAAATCAAATTAACTTTCAGATGATAATATTGAATAAATTAGGATACTACTAAAATCAATTTAAAAACTCTAATGCTTAAAAGTTATTTTTTAAAAGAGACAAAAATATTTAAAATTTTTAATTTATTTAAATAAAAAATATTTATATTAGTGTTGGATTAGTGTTTATTAGAATTAGTTTAATCCCGAATGTTAATAGAATTGACTTAACCAATTTTATGGTGAGATAATTATTTTTCGATAAGTAAAAGTATGTTTCACCCACACCCATTTTTTCATCCACACACACATTTTTTATTCACATTATTCTCCTCATCTTCATTCACACTTTTTTCTTCATCTCTTTCATGTTCATCACCTTCATCCACGTTCATTTTCTTCATTCACTACAACTTTTTTTATATATTTTCTCAATTTTTATTTTTGTACTACTCAGTTCAAAGTCAATCAAGGTCCAAAACCATATTAAAATAAAGAGGTTCACTTCTAAACATAAGGTTTGTATTACACTAGCCCAACCCAAGTCCGTTAATGTATTCAATTACCGTTATTTTGTTATATTGTTATGATCTCACTATCTTATTATCTTATATCAATTACTACCGGAACTTATAAGTCTATTAAATCCTATATATATGCACTCACAAGATCCATACTCTCTTAGTGATTAAGCATCAGAGAGTTTTTTACAAGTGGATTTCTCATCTAGTCTCCTTTAGAGCTTAACCTCACCTGGTCTCTAGAGATTGTTGACTCCCCTCGAAGATCCTTCACCAGATCCCGTTAAAAACAATTTTATTTATTTTATAACATGGAGACATTGTATGGAATTTTTTTTTAAAACTAATGCAAGTTAAATTAATATTAGAAATATATTTTATTTAGAATTCTGTAAATTAAGTAATTTTAAAATAAAAAGTCACTAGTATCTATTTAATCAACATTAAACTTCTCTAATTATAAAAATCAATTTAATATTAGAGATGAATTAGTATAAACTTAACATAATTCTTAATGAATTACACAATTACACTAGTGCAAAAAAGACATTCTAGAATAGGGGTATTAGATCATTTTTGTGGAAACCGATTTAAAGAAAAACACAATGACAAACATGTAAATATTGAAAAGTATATTAGATTAGTTGAATTTTAATCGATCTAATACGTGAATATTAGATCGATTCTCTGCATAATCGATCTAATATGCTTCCCAGTTTTCATGAAAACACTGCTCACTGCTTTCATTTTCATGACAAACTTCTTCTTTTCTTTCTCTTCTCTCTCATTGACCAATACTCACTACCATTATCGCCACCTACGAGTCCTAACCTACCCCTTCATTCACCAAAAGTAGAAGCTTCTTTCTTTTCTCTCTCGCACCTTCCCTACTCACCACTGGTCACCACCTCTGCTCATCACCGTCTTCGTCATCCACAAGCCCTAACATTATTGCTCAAGCTCTAAGCTTTTAGTTGTCGCCCACGAGCCCTAACCCTGACATTGTCGCTTCCTTCATTGAAAGCATAGGTCTCTTCTCTCTCGTGCCTCCACTGTCGCTGCATTGGATCGTCGCTCCACCTGTGTTTCCAATGCCGACGAGGTTCAATTTCACCCTCCTCTATTTTTATCTGCTTTGTTCTTTCTTAATTTAGGTTTATTCGAAGGGTGATTAGTGTTGATTGTAGGTATTTTAAGGGTTGATGTTGGAGCCAAGCATTCCTTGCAATAATTTGTATTGTTTATGAAGTTTGAAAATTGTACTCATCTCTCACTCTTATATGTTTTTTTTTTCTTGAAGAAAAAAGGGAGTTACATATAAACTTACTATTTTTTTCTCTCATTTCTCATTTCCTATTTCTTTTTTGAAGACAAAAAAAGTAATTCTCTTTTATCTTACTTGATAATGAAATATTAATTTAATAATTAACATTGTTTTTTATCTCATGAGTCTTTGGTATATTAATTTTTTATGAATATAGAAGAAAAAATAATGTATTATGTGTTTTTTATAACTGATTTTTAATTGTGAGTTAACTATAATATATTTTTCCTTTAATATTTACGCCTCTCAATTTTTTATTAAGTTATGATAGATTATTTTTAATATTATTTTAAAAAAATAAGTATACAGAGAATAAAATAATAAATTCATCATTCAGGAGTGATAAAAGTAAAACTATTTGTGAGAATGAAAACAAGATAGATTATTTTGCGAAAATAATCCCTTCAAAACTTCTGGTTAAGATTCCATCGAACTAGAGAGTATTTTAATTTATAGTTATTGAGAAATTTTTTTCATACACTATATCTATAGAAATAGGATATAGATTTTTCACTTCATGAAACGTGTTACAATATTCTTCTTGACAAAAATGGTATCAACAAGCATCTCCCCCACTAAACTAGAAAACAAAAAGGAATTAAGAAATGAAAACCCATGCATTTTTGTCGATTAGGGTTTGGATTTCTTGGTTGCTTTTTCAGCTGTAAAACTTTATATCCATAACTTAGCGTTTTACAATTAAAAATCTAACAAACATACATGATGAGAAAACCATTTTGTGATTGCACATTTAAAGCAGTGAATCGTACTTCTCTGAATTCTCACAGCAATTTGATCAAACCCTGACAATGGACAGTGATGAATAAACTACACGAAACAAAGAAATGAATCCATATATGCCTTTTTTTCAGACCTAGCCCTAAAAGCGTTACGAAAACCATCACGACAATAGACATCCAAATAAATGACTTTTAATTACACTCACCAACCCACACCAAAAGTTTGGTGAGTCCAATAAATGAAAACAAACGAAAAATAAATTTATTCTTCCATTAGTTGTGCCACTAAAAGTCGGTCATACTACATGAAAAAATAAATAAATTAAGTGTCCTAAAAAAGTAACTTACTATTGCTTAATTCAAAGGCAAAATACCTAACTTCTCTTTAATTAAAATACTTACTCAATTTGTTTTACTTAATTTTATGTATAAAAACAATATTTTTAAAACTACCCTTAATCATATTTATTAGAAATAATACTCGTATTTAAAATAACCACAAGGGTATTTTTGGAATTACGGAATTAAACAAAGTTAATATAGGTGGGATATTAAACTTTTAACTAATTAGACTTTGCCTTTTTTATATTCATGTTTTAAATAAACTTCATATAAAATTTATTGAAAATACCACCTTTGTCCCATGATTGTATTCAAAGTTTTTATGACACGTATTAAGAATAACAATAGTGTGATAGTTTTTTGAAACGAGTTTATTTAAATCGCCTCGTTTTTCAACCAACATATTAGTTTGATTGAGATGGAGAAAGTAATTAATTTGAGAATAAACTATGAATAAAAATATTAATATACACTTATACTTTTTTCTTAAAGTGCAGTGTCTTTTTGTCAAGAGAAAAGAAAATCACTATCTAATGAAATTAGGGTTAAATATGTTTTTGGTCCCTTAACTTTCAGTTAATTTTGAAATTAGTCCATTTCGAAACTTTGGATCAATTTAGTCTTTCATCTTTCGAAATACGTGGATTTAGTCATTTTAATCAAATTTTGTTAGGTTTATTTGATGTTTCGTACACATTTCAGGATTGTATTTAAGTTGTTTATACTGTTTGATACACTTTTGCTTTAATGTTAAGTCAAATACTATTATGAAACGCACTTAAAATGTTAAATAAATTTAACAAAATTTGATTAAAAAGACTAAATTCACGTATTTCGAAAAATAAAAGACTAAATTGGTCTAAAATTTCAAAATTGACTAATTCCAAAATTCACTGAAAGTTAAGAGACCAAAAACATATTTAACCCATGAAATTATCCATAGTTTTCAAAAAAATAAAAAAAGTTATCAATCAAGAATAAAATGTATTTAAATGAATTTTTTTTTCCTTAACATTCTTTAACACCAATGTCATCTACCTGGTATCAATGAATTATAGCATCTGAAAATACGTTTATGTTTGAAAAATAAATGTGGGAAAGTGGTGAGAGAGGTTTTTCATTTTAAAACGCAACATTATTGGTTCTGCTTTCCCATGTGATGGTAAGTTGTGGGTTCGGTTTTCGTTGGTAAATTAAATGCTTCAATTGTTCCAAAGGGAAAACTGAGTTAGCTCTATAAATAAAGTTACTCACAAACAATGCTTCAAACCATACAAAAACACTTCTCTGTGATATCCTAACAAAACACACTTTTTCTTCCAACAACATTGGTTGTTTTGTTCTTACAACAAACCATGGCTTCAATGCCTGGAATTCTCACAGATTGGCCATGGAAACCTCTCGGAAGCTTTAAGGTTGCACCCATCATTCCTCATTACTTCTTATCTCTCTACTTCTATAAACAAACATACATCGAGTTCAAGTTTTCTATTTGATTTTTTGTGTTGTCTCTTTCTGCTGTTTTTAATGTATTTTAAAACGTCAAAATCAGTATAAGTCAGTATCTTTTGAAAACACAATAAAGAAACAACACAAAATTTAGCAAAGACGCACTACATGTTACATTGCTATGTTTGTATCATTTGTTTCTATGGAAGATAATGCAAGCATGACAAGTTTTTGTTTATGATTGTCTTTTGTTTCAACACTTCATCTATTGTTTTATCTATGTTGTATATAGATTTTATAGGAAACAATGCATTTTTTTTTATAGTATTCTTTAATGTTTTGAATTTGAAGAGATTATAAGTTATATTACAATATAGGTTTGTTAGTGGAGATAATTTTATTTTTGCAATATTAGTGTTGGAGAATGGAGATTGAACTTCTAAATCTCTTATCTAAATTTTTGGCATATTTTTGTGTATATGGGTTAAGATATTCTTAATATCTCATTCTTTAGTTTTATTACTAATTATATTGTGGATAAAGAAAAACTATTAGTATGGGAAAAACCAAGAAAACTACTTTAACTTAGAATGTGTTCAAACATGCACCTTTGGTTTATAGTTTCAACAATTTGTGGTGTTGTAATTGGTTAAAGGTTGCACCTTTTCATATATGTTCTTTGTGGAGTGACAATGGAGATATAGAATTAAGTGGTTGAATGTTTAATACTAAGTATTAATATGAACTTCAAATCATTATAAATGTACTTTGTAAAGGTAATTAATAATTGTTGGATTCCTTAAAATTATTAACTGGACAGTTAACTTGTCTCTCAATGTACTTTATTGGCAGAGATTTTCTTTTTTTGTGTGTGAACTCATTTATTATATTTTAAGGATTGATTTGTTTTTAGTTTTTTTTTCTTCTAATTAAGATTTAGGTATGGTTTTGAAGGAAAATTTTATGGGCATTCTTAAAATATATATTTTTCCAAGTTAAATTTATTTTATTGTATGGAGAAAATATATATATTTTCTTACAAAGTGAAAATGAGTGGATATTGTTTGTGGGTTTGGTTTTATGTTCTCCAAACCCTTTTACCTAATTTCTTGAAACTTAATCATATATATGAAAAAAAGTCTAATTAGTTAGTTACTATTTTGACACTTTTTCATGCAAAATGTCTTGCTAAAAAAGGAAAGGGATTTTGTATATATACCCTTCATTAAGGTGCATTATTAATTAGTTATCCACAACCATATCCAATTATTAACAATCAACATCACAACTTCAATACCAATAAAAATCACACAGTTGTTTATAATATAAAACCTTAGTTTATGACTTTTGAATGTTCAATTATTCGGTCCACAGAACAAATTATTTTTTCTAGATTTAATTATACGGAAGGTTTCATTTTCGTTATAAAATCTTAATTGGGATAACTTAAAAGTTAAGATCTGATTGAGATTTTGTAATGAAAATGGAGATTTTCTGTGTGATTAAACTTTTTTCTTTTATTATAGATTTTTCAAATCCATTCATACAAAGACGGTTTTATAATATATTAGGATGGATATAAATCTCATCTTACAAGTCGGTTTGATTTTATGGATACTGCATGACAAAAATATAATTGTATTTATGAAATTTTGATTGATTTTGCAGTATGTGGTGTTGGCTCCATGGGTGGTTCATAGCACTTATTCTTTGTTGGTGAAAGATGAGAAACAAAGGGATTTGAGCACTTTTCTGATATTGCCATTTTTGGTTTGGCGAATGGTTCATAATCAGATTTGGATCACTCTCTCTCGTTACAGAACAGCCAAAGGAAATGGTAGAATTGTTGATAAAGGACTTGAATTTGATCAAGTTGATAGAGAAAGAGAATGGTTAGTTTGTTTCGTTCTTACACACTCTTTTAACCTAATTTTTGTTTTTTTCTAATGGTAGAAAAGAAATATATAGTATAAATATTTTTAAAATATATATAATTTTAGTTGACAATTTAGACTAGGTTTCTCTAACTGGGAAAATATATTGGATAATACATGCAAGTGTATATCTCTTATGAAATTATAATTAGTAATTAAAAGGAGATTAGAATAATACCTATATGTCAATTTTTATATATATCTATATGTATATTACGTATGTATATTACATAAATTATTTTAGTTTTTTTTTTATTACTGGGAACTACTTTTGTAAATGGGTTAGAATATCGATAATAATTTTTTATACATGTTTTTTATTATGAATTTTTTAATGATAAAAAACAATTAAAGTGATTTATCTAGTGTATGATTGAATAGGCTTTTCAAGACCTCAAACATTTTATTTTTTTGATAAATAAAAGGTAGTTTATAAATAAATTAATTATAAAATTCTCTCGCATATAAACTTTTTAAAATTTCATTTAATTTGTTTATAACCTTCTTTAAATTTATAATTTTATTTTAAAAACTGTGTTTGAATGAGAAGTAATTTTTTGAACCTAGGCTTTTAGTTGGAACCATTTATGAGAAATATTAAAGTCCAACTTCATATTTTACCAAACTCTAAACTTTAGCATTCATAATTTTGCCAACTTCAGCATGGTCCTTCATTACCAATTCATATTATTTTATTTTTTTTATTTTTTTATTTTGGATCATCTTCTAGATATGATGAGTCATATAAGCAAGGTGGTTCATCTTTTACGGTTAAAATGTCTTAGTTTTATTGAATGAGGGTACCATATTTAAGTTCTTTTAAATGCTTTTGGCACACAATTAAAATATGTAATATTATCATTTTAATTTTTGTTACTCATATATATATATATATATATATATATATATATATATATTGATTATTTCAATATATATTGATCATTATTTATTTAAAATGGAAATTTTGTCCTTTTCTTTCTTTTCTTCCTGAAACATAATTATTTTCTCAGTCTTTTCTTTTTTTTCACAATCACCTTGTAGTAGTACCTCTTTATATCTTTCACAGTTTTTTTTTTTTATTTTCTATTCATGACACGTTACACCCTCTTTTCAGAGATTTTTTTTTGACTGGTTCGAAAGATATCTTTCTAAGGAAACACGTGGCCATGTGTCCATGCAACACACATAGAAGCGTTAGTAAATATGCGTTGAAAATAATAAAGAAAAACAAAAATAATTATGTCACTTTACATCTCGATAACTTACTAGGAAAAAGCTATTTGATACCGTTGCAAATTTGATAACCTTTTATAAGAATAAAATAGTTCTAACAAAATTATTTTTTATATTTTCAAAAGAAAAGAAAAAGAAAATAAAAATAAAAAATAGTGTGAAATGAAAATAACAAATTTTTAAGTGTTAAAATACTATTATCTAACTTATAATAATTTTTTAAGATTATTTGTTGAATAATATTTAATAATAAAATAAAGAAAAGAAGATACTAAAAATATAAATAAAATGTTAGAAGATTATATATAAAAGTTTAAAATTTATATTTTTGTTTTTTAATATTAAAATTATAAAAGAGTTTAAGTATAAACACTACTAAAAATTCTCGTATTATATTGGAATTTTCTTGTAAATTTGTTAAAAAAATTTGGAAGAAAAACTTTTTCTTACTATTTTTTTAAGAATTTTAATTGACAGGTAATTCTTTTTTGAATAATTATTTCCTATAAAATCATAAAATTTCAAGTATTTCTTACAAAATCTATTGTAAAAAGTGTTTTATACAAAATATTTTTAAAAAAATTGGCAGCAATTTTCTACAAATCCTTTTTTCATAACAAAATTTATAAATATTTTTTTCAAAAAAGAATTCAAAACAACATTGGCAGGAAATGAGTTTTTTTAGTAGTAAAATTTAAATAAAAATGAAAAAAATTAAATACCATATAAAAAGGTTACATATTTATTAATTAAAGATTTTAAGTTAAAAATATATCATTTTTTTTAATTTACACCTTGTATTATTTACTAGGTTTTTACTGATTTGTTGTGATACTAAAAGGTTTTTTGATTTATTTGTAACATAGATGAAGGTAGAAAATCTTACAATTCTTTCTTTTTCCTTTGGTTCAGGGATGATCAAATACTGTTCAATGGATTACTATACTACTTGGCCTGCTACACATTACGTGGTGCTTCTCATCTTCCACTTTGGAAAACCGATGGAATGGTTATGGCGATGTTGATTCACGCAGGGCCTGTGGAGTTTCTGTATTACTGGTTACACAGAGCACTTCATCACCATTTTCTGTATTCCAGATACCATTCTCACCACCACTCCTCCATCGTCACAGAACCTATAACCTGTGAGTCATCATTCATCTCATTAATTCCTCTGCTCACAAAATTCAATGCTGCCCAACAACCTTTTCCTCTTTCCATTCTCAAATTTATTGCTGTCTGTGTTGTGTTGTCACTCAGACACACACACACACTGCATAATATGTTGTTGTTCTTCATTTTATCATCTTAGGAAGAAGGACCACGCGTAGAAATGTTTCATTTCGAAACATGTGTCGGATTGTTATAGGTTTAGATTCACTTTATTTTATTTTGTTATCATCATATATAACGTAGCTCAACTATATAATAACTTTAGTAGGTCGTGTTATTATTAACTGGTTCGTGTTCAAGGAATTTGAAGAATATTACAAATTATGTTACTAAAAAATATCCACTTTTGATCTTGCAACACTTGCTGGCATTTGTCATCACTTTATTTGCTTTTGACAATGATGTGGTATTCGGTCTTTTAGGATTGATTCTTTTCACACTTCACTATTGTTTTCCCTTCATTACAGGTAGTCTATGTTGTTGTTGTTTCACTAGTGGAGTTTTTAATATTCTGTCAGATTTTTTCAATAAATTTGTTATAAAATTTTGTAAATTATAAATTTTAATTGACAGATGGATAATTATTTTTTATAAAATTATAAAATTTACAAATACTTCATATAAAACTTTATAAGAAAAATATTTTGCGTCAAATATTTTGTAAATAGTAACAAATTTTTGTAAATCATATTTATAACAAAATTTGCAAATATTTTTTAAGAAAATAATTAACCAAAAAATATATATTCTTTTGGTACACTACTACAAATTTTCATATTACATGAGAATTTTCTTACAAGTTTGTTAAAAAAGTTTGAAAAAAAAAATTTCTACTATTTTTTCTAAAAATCTAAATTAACAGATAATTTTTTTATAAGTTATTATTTCTTACAAAATTATAAAATTTGTAAATATTTTTTGGTTAAAAAAATATTTTATACAAAATATTTTGTAAAAAAAATTTGATAGTAATTTTTTATAAAATTTGTAAATATTTTCTAAAAAATATTTCAAAACAAAATTGACAAAAAAAAAATATGAGTTGATGAGTTGATTGATCCTTTGTCTAACTGGATGTTGTGTTGATGCAGCTGTGATTCATCCATTTGCAGAACACATATCATATTTTCTTCTGTTTTCGATGCCAATGTTAACCCTAGTATTCACAAACACTGCTTCTGTGGGGGCCATGGTAGTGTACGTTACTTACATTGATTTCATGAATAACATGGGTCACTCCAACTTTGAGGTTGTTCCAAAATGGCTCTTTGCCATTTTTCCTCCTCTCAAATATCTCATCTACACCTCTTCGTAAGTCTTTTTAATCTCATTAATTGTTATATGATGTTACACACAAATCTAATCAAAGTCACAACTATCTATCACAATTTTCACTGTAAATATTCATTATAAGAATTAAGTATTTCAAATATTTCATCTATAAATACATAATATCAAACAAATTAGAAGGAGCTCATTTTTTAACTAATATGGATTATTATGCATGTAAAAAATATGAAAAATGTGTTTTTATTTTTAACAATTAAATAAAATATTATTCAGATTTTTATTCTTTCATATTAATGAATAATAATATGGACCTTAAACTTTCACTACAAGAAAATCATACATTATCGACGATCTTATCTGTCAGTAAAAACTCATATTCGTTGGAAACTGAAAATTGTTAATTATTGATGAATTTTCAGTGATAAAAATCTGTCAATAACAAACTTATATGTAATTATTATTGACAGATCTTGTATCCGTCGATAATTATCAAAGAATTTATCCGTCCGTACATGTTTAAATAACATGTACATTAATAACCTCTTTTTGGAGAAGCAATTGAGTAACAAAGAAATGCTCTGTTTGTGTGATAATTTGCAGGTTTCACTCCTTGCACCATACTCAGTTCAGAACAAACTACTCCTTGTTCATGCCGCTTTATGATTTCATCTATGGCACCACAGATAAAGCTTCTGATACATTGCACGAATCTGCATTAAAACGAGAAGAAGAAACACCAGATGTTGTGCACCTTACACATCTCACAACTCCTGAATCCATTTATCATCAAAGACTTGCTTTTGCTTACTTGGCTTCTAAGCCTTACACATCAAAATGGTACCTCACTTTGATGTGGCCTCTCACAGCTTGGTCCATGGTCCTCACATGGATCTATGGTAGAACGTTCATTGTTGAGGCAAATCGTTTTCAGAAACTCAAGCTGCAAACTTGGTCAATTCCCAAGTACACTATCCAAGTAAGTTTTCATGTTCATATGTTTCTTTTCTTTTTCTTTTTTTTATTGACAAAAAATTTTAATTAATTGAAGCAATTGGGATATTCTAATTGATATGCATCATCCGATAATAATCCGATAATTGATGATATTATAAATTTAAAATATATTTTAAATTTGATATCTATTATTTTAAAAAATGAATTTTAAGTTTAATTATTAAGAGTTTTATATTAATTAAAAATAAAATAATTTAAAAATATAAAAAATAAATGTAAACTTTATTTTATAAATCGATTTTATGAATTTGAATTAAATTTAGAATTTACTTTTTAATTTTAAATTTAACCTAAAATTTAGTTTGGAAAGTAACACTGTAAAATTATCTAAAATATATCTAAGATGAGATAAGATCATATGTATAGAAAAAATATATATATACTTAAAATTAAGATGTACGTATATTTTACTCTAATTAAAAATTATTTATTAGTTTTTTTCTTATTATATGGTTGCTGTGTTCCCCCCGTCACATTAATTGATTTCATAGACATTATTTGCTGTGGTGACAGCCCGATGCTGTGGAAAAAGAAAAAAATATCATATTCAAACTTGGACCACAGATTTGTGAGATGTTATGTCATAATGAATTTAGAGAATTTTTATGGGAGTTTGCTAACACATAATTTGTTTTAGGTATATAAGCTCTCACACACACACACACATATATATATATATATATATATATATATATATATATATATATATATATAGTACATTTTGGTTGATTTATTGTATTTAACTTCTTGGCCTGCATTAATTTTTTCGAGAACTACTCATAAAAATATCTGATCTCTGTTTGGTTCACAATCCCTTAAAACTTTAGTTTTTCAAAAAAAAAAAGCAATTTTTTTTATTATTATTGAAGGACATAACTTTTGTAGGGTGCCCTTTTGAAAAATTTCCCTAAATGTAAGAGAGTGAACTATGGAAGTGACTTCACTATTCTTGATTTTGCTTAAATATTCGTTCTTTATATAATTTATATACAAACTTGCTCTATCAATATTCTTGTTTTGTTTTGATAATATATATTATGCATGATCTTAAAACCCATACTCTATGAAATAATTTTGTCTACATTGTTGACTTTTCGAATATTTATTTTGTATCATTATGTGTAGGTCAGTGATTTCATTAAAGCTTTAGCATTATTGCATGTGATAATTTTCTTTTTTTTTTGCAATGTGTTGGTTTGTTTATTATTGATCTTTCAATGCATGCTCAAAATAAAATTCAAATAAATATTATTTTTTTTTTGTAGTACTTCATGCAATCGCAGAAAGTGGTTATCAACACAATGATAGAAGAAGCAATACTTGATGCAGACAGAAAAGGCATAAAAGTGTTGAGTTTAGGTCTAAGAAATCAAGAAGAAGAGTTAAACATCTATGGAGGATTATTTGTTAGCAGAAATCCAAAGTTAAAAGTTAAGGTTGTCGATGGAAGCAGTCTTGTAGTTGCTCTTCTTCTTAACACCATTCCCAAAGGAACAACTCAAGTGTTACTCAGAGGAAAACTCACTAAGGTTGCTTATGCTCTTGTCTTCTCACTGTGTCAACAAAATGTTCAGGTAATTTTTTTTTTTTAATTTTATTTCTTCTAAAATAGTTTAAATTCAATTTTAGTCAACTTTGTATTTTTTTTTACTCTTTTAAATTTAACAAGCACATTTTTTTATCCTTCAAATGTGTACTGTATATTTAAATCGTTTTCATGCTTTTGTAAAATGTTGTCTACATCATTTGAAGACAAAAATTGATTATTTATTTTAAATTAGAAAAATGAAAACAGTTTTTTTTATTAAAATATAACTTTTAAAATTTATAAAGACTAAAAATATATATATTTCAGGTTGCTACATTGCATGAGGATGATTATGTGAGGCTCAAAAAGTCAATCAAAGGCTCTGAAACTAATTTGACCTTTTCCAAAAGTAGCACACAGAAGGTAAAATACATGCAAACTTTTCTTAGCTTCACTTTTAGAATTCACCCTAAATTTGCTTAACTAGGATTTGGATTTTTTTTTTTCTTAATTAAAAGTTTTTCTTAGACATTTTTGGAATTAGTAGTAAATTTTTTTTTTTGTTTTCATCTTCATTTTTTCTTTTGATAGATTTGGCTGGTAGGAGATGAATTGAGTGAAGAAGAACAACTGAAGGCACCGAAAGGAACATTATTCATTCCATACACACAATTTCCACCAAAGAAATATCGCAAAGATTGCTTCTACCATTGCACCCCAGCAATGTTAGCTCCTCCTTCTGTTCAAAATATCCATTCTTGTGAGGTTAGTTCTATTAACTTCAACCAACAAAGATTCAATAAATCTTTGTTCATTTTTTTATCAGAAATAACAAATATAATTAATAAAGATAATTAGGTTGTCTTAACCTAATGATACCAGAAAGATTATTGTTCGTGATATGTTGTATAGAATTTATACACACTTAAACTATTGTATATATTCTGTAACGAATAATGTGTATATTTGTAAGTATGTGTTAGGAATAAGGCAATAAATGAAAGAATAAAGGAAAGAAAAATAGATACAGAGAATTTAATGTGGTTCAGCATAGTTGTGACCGTAGACATACACATTATACGTCGAACCACATTAAATTTTTTGTGTCTATTTTTCTCTCCTTTATTCTTTCCTTTATTGTTTTATTTCTAATAGTATGTAAAAGGTTAGAGCATTTCAAGTACTTCTTATATTATATTGTTGATGAAAAAATTGTTGACACATGAAATTACTATAAAATCTTGATATTTGAATTGTAGGATTGGTTGCCAAGAAGGGTAATGAGTGCATGGCGCATAGCTGGAATAGTGCACTCTCTTGAAGGGTGGAATGAACATGAATGTGGCCACACAATGAATGACATAGACAAAGTTTGGGATTCAACTCTTCAACATGGATTTCAACCTCTTCAAGTTCAAGTGAAAGAGTTAGCTAAATGTTATTAATGAAGACTAAGAGAAATATTATAATCAAAGTATTTTACTATGTTTAAGCTCTTTGGTGGGTGATGTGATCCTATTTATGGATTATCCCCATGTTAAAATAAGGGTTTTAAGTGTTACACTTGGACAAGCTAATGGATACCATCTACATATATATGTAATATATATTTTCATTGAGCTTCAATGATGGTAGTTACATAAGTGTAACACATGATATATATATATATATATATATATATATATATATATATATATATATATATATATATATATATATATTTAATTAATATATTATATATATTAT
>Ga0214542_1000050_pt1 | contig 138727 bp, 83 predicted proteins | sample CNSS1metaG_FD_160096 | JGI IMG/M metagenome (GOLD analysis project Ga0214542, IMG submission 160096) | Root nodule microbial communities from cowpea collected in UCLA plant growth center, Los Angeles, California, USA - CNSS1 | ecosystem: Host-associated > Plants > Roots > Nodule | place: USA... | reverse complement strand
CCCTGTTCACTCGTCAACGTTAATGACTCTAACGGCGTCAATGAAAATGTACTTGATTGATGCACTTAAAATAACTTGGGTACTAAATTGAAACCTTTTTTTCGCCGGGTACCAAATTGACACCCTTAACCCAAACTGGGTACCTTACGAGTAATTAAACCTATTCATTATTTACAACACACTTAGTTATGTCAAGTTAGTCAAGATAAATAATTTTTTTATGTACAGTTAAAAAACCTATGTAATATCAACAAGAAAAAAAAATCTTACCAATGTAATATGTAATTATATAACTTTTAGTCCCAATAATATTTGTAGAACAATATCAAATTGTCTGTAACAAGTAGTTTAAATAAAATTTATTAACTAAAATATAAAATAAAATATTTGCTATTATTAACCAATCCTTTATCACATTAAAACATAACTAAAGAGAATAATATTTTTAAATTAAGAAATAAATCATATTAATTATGAAAAAAAAAACAATGTACATCTTTATCATTGAAGTAAAAGTTAAATTCATACTATGATTCAGATTAAACAAGAATTCAGAAAATAAATAAAAAAATAGAATCTCATATTTGCTTTTTGATGAAACATAACACATTCAATTACCTACATGAAATATCAAACCATACAAGAACTAACACACAAGTATAGAAGTTAAATTCTAAAAAATAATAATGCTTAAAAAATAAGCTAAGTACAGAAGTTTTGGAAGAACTGAGCTGGACTGAGAAAATGAGAGGAGCGGCGTCGCTCTGGCGGAAACAACCGTTGCCATTTGCATGCCACAGTCGCACATTCGTCTCCGATTCCACTTCCAAGCTCCGAATCTTCGATCGCCAGCGAAAGCGGGCACAACGCGACCGAGCGGCATGGTCCACGCCCTTACACGACCCTCTCCTTCACTCAGTTGCTCAAAACCTCTTGGATCGCTTGCAGGTTAGGTTAGGTCAAATTCTTTTCCAATTTCAATTTCAATTTCTGTTTCAGTTACAATTTCAATTATCCGATTCCGAATCTCTTTCTTCAGGACTGTAAGAAGACTTTTCCAACCGCCCTATGTTTGGGAGGCGCCTTGCAACCTATCACCCGCTCTCTTTCTGCTCCTCCTGCAAACGGTAGCAATCTAACAATTCCTCACTCACTCTCCAGCCCTATCATGTTGCTATGCTCCATTTATTCATCAGTGCTTCATCTCAGGTGGAGTGGAAAAGCTTATTGTCATGGATGCCTCCTATGATATGGTTCAAGCTTGTAGAAATGCTTACCCTGCCTCGCCCAACAATGCCGTGCAGAAAGAATTTCTGGTTGCTGACGAAGAGTTCCTGCCTATCAAAGAGAGGTGATTGTAATTTTCCATTCTTATTTATTGGGGTAAATGACCAAATTTGGTTTCTCGACTACTGTCAATTTAGTTCTTCTAAGAACAGAAAACCTGATTTAGTTATTGACTATGTAAAAAATACAAATTAGTTTCTGAAGACAAAATGGTGTGTCAAAATTGGTCCTTAAAATTATGTTTTATTGACAAAATGGTCACACAAGATTTAATAGGACATAATTGTCAGGTTTTTTTCACATTCAGGGATTAAATCACATTATTTGTTCTTTTAAGGACTAAACACATTATTGAATGGGGCATTTATCCTATTTATTTCATGTCAGGGTTTTCTGTTTTTTAATTTTTTTTAAAATTATTATTCATATTGTTGTATGGTTTGCAGCTCTGTGGATTTGGTTGTTAGTTGCTTGGGACTACACTGGACTAATGATCTTCCTGGAGCAATGATACAGGTGCTCTTTCCTCTTGTTTGTGGCTTCATTGAGTTTAACTTGGTTCTTTTCTAATGGTGTGTCCAACAAAGGGTAATGTTTACAGAAAAAAGCATCAAGTGATAGCAAATTGATCAGTACATTTGCTTAGAGATTTACAATACTGGACATTTAGAATGATTGAGATTTATAAGCTGAGTAAAGAAAACAATATAGAAAAGTTTGAATTAAATGAACCTGATAATGGATCTTGAAATGAGTTTGGGGACCACACCCAACAGCTACTTGTTAGAATATTAGGTTTGTTAGTCTAATTGTTACTACATAACTACTAACTTATATTATAGTATTATTAGCTATTTTTCTCTTTTCTTTTCTCATCGCTTTCTAAATATAAGAGCTACATTACTGACTTGGCATTTCCTTTTGTCCTCAACTATGTTTACATTCCCCAACATCTTCAAATGATTATGAGTAAAAGAAGACACCAAATTTTTGGCTAATTTATTTGGCTTATAATTGAATTATAATTCTCAAAAATGTTCGAATATTTTCTTTGCCAATATAGATAAAACATCAATGTGCAAATCATAAGTCTTTATCCTTATCCAAATTTCAGTTTTGTTATCATTTTTTATTATCTGAGTTTTTTTAATGTTTTGCAGTCTAGATTGGCATTGAAGCCTGATGGCTTATTTTTAGCAGCTATTCTTGGTGGAGAAACATTAAAGTGACAATGTTATTTTTTTATTTTTTGAGTTTCTTTGCAACAAAAATGTATGGAGCATTTTAATAATATTTGTTTTGGTACCAGGGAGCTCAGAATAGCCTGTACGTTAGCGCAAATGGAGCGTGAAGGAGGGATTAGTCCCCGAGTATCACCTTTGGCACAGGCATGTCTTATTGTAAAAGTGTTATTTTAAATTATTCAATTATTAGCTAATCTTAGAAAGTGAATTTTAAATCTAACTCAATTAAACAAAATCAGTTTGCATCCGCATCTAGTAATATACTATAATGTGGTCATATCTCTAATAGACATGGAATTCCTAACACCTTCTCATGCAAAGACTGAACATCTCAAACATGACAGTAGATATTTGTAGGATATCTGATAGAGGATGACATGATAGACTTAATAAACCCTGTTGGGATGGATTTTGATACCATCTTAGAAAGTAAATTCTAAGCCACTTAATCCTATAAAACTAGCCTGCAAGGTGAGCATTCATCAACATACTATAATTTGATCATATCTTAAATAAATGGGGATCTTTAGTAGTTAACATCACCTATATTTTGAATGAATGCTTCACTATCACTTTTGAATAGGATCATGTGGTTTCATGTTACTTGTTTTTAGAATTTGGGTTTAGATCTAACTCAACCCAAAAACTCTGTTCATAGGGTGGGATTGGTCCCCACTGTATATGTTACTTTGACACTTGTTCTAGTTAATGTAAGACTTGAGTTTTTCCTGATTAACCAGTCCATGTCCAACACTTTTTGGGTTTTGTACTAACTAATACGGTAGGTGGTTCAATAATGGATCTAAGATATGCTCTTATACTATCTTAGAATTTAAGCATAGAGTCTAACTCAATTTTATAAAACCAAGTTGTAAGATATGAATTGTTCAAATTTGTAAGCTTTATTTATGTCATATCTCTAGTCTATGTGAGACAAATTAACACCCTTGAGGCTACAATTAATGCAGCTCCTAAACAGACCCCAACTAAGGTGGATTTCTAACAGTAGTCATTGTTTGTTGGCAATTCAATAATGAATTCCATTATTTTGTTTGAAAGTAACTCCTCGTCATTGTTGGTGGTTAATTGGAAGCAAGTGGGCCTGTTTAAAATATCAGTTAGTTAGTCTGGATTGTTGTAACTTCATTGCTTGTAATGAAGACTTATACTTTTGTTCAAATGGAATAACAAAGATGGAATTGAGAAGTCCTTTTGTCCTCCATTTTCAGGTTCGAGATGCTGGGAATCTTTTGACCAGGGCAGGTTTCACCCTTCCAGGTGTTGATGTTGATGAGTACATAGTTAAATATGAAAGTGGTGAGAATTTTTATTTTGTTTAACAATTGAATTATTCCACATGCACGATTTAAGATAAATTAGTTATGACTTCTCCCTAAATTTTTTTAGATGTATTCTTCCTTAGTTTAGAATTTCATTAATGGTAGATGACCAAAGGCAGATAAGAAGTTTTTGCTGAGATGAGCATGGTGACATTTTATTGCTTACTGATAGGGTGTAGGAAGTAAAAGCCACGAAAACCATATCACCTCACAACTGGTGGCTAAAAGAATATCCACTTATTTCTAGAATAATAGAATTTCCACTTGATCAGGAGGAGTGAAAATGCTTGGAATTTTTTCACCGAAAATGTTCAAAGGATGAGAGTGAGGGAGGGCTTGAAAAAACTGTTGGTTGTCTTTTTCATAATTGAATTTCCATTTTAAACATGTATGAATTGTTTCAAGTTGTTACTTGTTTATTGAATAACGTGAATCTCTTACCTTTGTGATACATTTTTCGTAATGGTGATTCTTGTCTATGTTCTGTGCAGCTCTAGAGCTTATAGAACATCTCCGTGCAATGGGTGAAACAAATGCTCTTTCTCAAATGAACAATGTAAAGTATATATATATATATTTTTTTTTTTTCTTTTTTCATAGCCATAGATATTAAATAAAATTCCCTTTATCAAATGTTGAGCCGTGGATGTTGCATTACATTTTTGAAAAAGGTTTGTGCATATATGAACAGATCCTAAAGAGGGACACTGCTTTAGCAACTGCAGCTATTTATGATTCAATGTTTTCTTCCGAAGACGGAACTGTACCTGCAACCTTCCAGGTAATCAAAATAGAGGAATCGTTTATAAGAAAAACAGTAGTGTAGTTTATGTCTAAACTGTCTCTTATGAAAGATAAAGTTGAAATCATAATTTACAACTAATTATGAAAGATAGATGTCACATGTTGTATGGTCATTCTGCCTTGGTAGGTTATATACATGACGGGTTGGAGGGAACATCCTTCCCAGCAGAAAGCAAAACGAAGGGGATCAGCCACTATATCTTTCAAGGATATTCAGAAGCAATTTGGAAGCCAAAGTTGATTGCCCCTTCCCCTTGATTTTGACTATTCATATTTAAGTTTTATTGAAGTATTTAGGGAATTTTATGCGTGGTTGGTTACTCATGCATGGTTGCCGTATACCAGGTATGTATCTGGTATAGATACTTGTAGGGCATACATGATACGTACGGCTAGGCTACTTATTGGTTAAACATTTTGATGAGCCAATATCGCTCCAGAAGGGTATGTATGTCGTGCAACATGTCAAATTTATGAAATTTTATTTTCTTATGATTTTACTTGCTTTATTGTTTATATGGTTATATTTTGTAGTAACTATCCAAATGTTGAGAAACCTTGACACATACATTTCACGTATGTTATCTCATTAAAATTTTAATATAGTTTCTAAAACATAACTTAGGATAGAGAAATGTAAATATATACATAGTTGCTATCATTGATTTATCACTAATCTTTTTGCATCTAAAATCATGATATGATATTCCTACCTAAAAATATATAATGTTCCCATTACGAATATTTGCATGGAAGGAGGTTGATTACTATTTATTATGATCAATAGTCCGTTGACATGTCTTAACCCAAATTTTTAGATTAACTATACGGTGATATACATTAAATATGTATAAGCCATTAGCAATCCTCCCAAAGACAAAAGAATTGGATATAATTATAATGATTTCTTTTATGGTTTCGGTTATTAGTTTTAGGATTTTATTTACATATGGTTTTAAAATCCAAGAAAACGAATTTAAAGAAAGTTTCATTGAATATTTTGATACAATTAAACAATTTATTATAATTAAGTTAGTTAAGTGTTTTAAAAATCGATAAACGATTATGAAAAGTTGAAGTATTCGTTCATGATTATGAAATATGACGTGTATTGTCTTTTTAACAATTAATAACGCTTTTAAAGAATAGTATTTAATGTCTGGCCAAGATTTATTTAGATTTATTTAACTTTATCGATGATTATTTTATAACTTTTTTTCATATTAAGTTTGTTATTTTGTAATGTTGAACCCCGTAGATTAAATTTGGCCGAGTATCTGAGATACATGAGACTACCAATGTTTGTTTAAACTTTGTAGCATCTGATGCCCCTTCTTCATTTCTAGATAGTGTTGTTCTGGTTACAATAGGATTCTACACTGAATTACTTTATGTCATATTGAAGCGAGCCAATTTGACAGATAAAACTCTTTGCATTGCTTTGTACAAATTCTATTCCAAGATATATTAAGATTAGTCAAATCAAATTCCATCTTCATTGAATTTTTAAATTCTTCACACATGTGTTTACTGTTTCGAGTAAAGAAAAATAATCAACACAAAGACTATCTATTAAAATATTACCTTGAATGTTTTTAGTGAACAAGGTGTGTTCACAGGAATATCGGTTAAACTATTTTTTGGCAAAATAAGTTTTAATTTTGTTGTACTAAGCTCGTGGGCCTGCTTAAGTCCATATTGAACTTTTTGAAATCGTTTAACTTTTTATATTTATATGTTTACAAATTATTATAGATATATTGTTATTTATAATACTAATATTTTTTTTAAAATAATATATATATATATATATATATATATATATATATATATATATTACTTTATTTTATTTTTTTGGATGTTATACAACAACTCTTGTCGCGACCTCGACCAGTTGTTGATCTATAATCATGAATGACTTTCAACACCTGCTCATCGGGTTGACATTCTTGCATTCTTTGCTCATGAACAAGTAGGCTGTCATGAAGTTCATAAAGGTTGAGAATATCATTGGATTCCTCAATTGAACACATAACATAGTTAAACTTTGGAGTTAATGACCTGAGAATTTTGCTAATCACAATACTTGTGTTTATCACTTCACCATTGGATTTCATCTTATTAACAATGTTGAGCGTACGTCCTAGATATTTGTCCACTTTCTCGCTCTCTTTCATTCCCAACAACTCGAATTGACGGCCTAATGCTTAATGCTAAGCGCACTTCAATTTTGTGGATTCCTGATATTTTTGTTGCATGGATTGGCATATGGCATGTGACCTGCTCGTGTCCAATATAGTTTCAATATTTTCCCTATCAATAGCTTGAAACAAGTAGTTCTCCACTCTCATATCTTTAAGGTTTGCCTTAGTCACACTCTTCTGTTGTGCTTCCGACGACGTGACTCCAAGCTTTGGAATCCCCTCCTCTATAAGCGACCATAATTCTTTGCTTCATAGAAAGTTTTGCATCGTCATGACCATAAATCATAGTGACCATCAAACCTTGGGATGGCTAATTGTACAAACTTTTCAGACATTCTCTATAATCATTCTTCTTTGTACTCACTCTGAACTTTGCACACTCTCTCACACAAATTTCACTTGTGTATCAGGCCCCTTGTGGAGCTCTGATACCAATTGTAGAGATCAAGGTATGTTCGTACAAATATTTAATCTGAGAGAATATATTTTATTCAAGGAATATGTAAGGCTTATATAACCCTTTGTACAAAGACTGAACTGTTACATAAAGCATGACAATTACAAATATGCAATAAAAATGACATCAATCTAATATAAAATCTTGCAACTGATTAAAGACTCATTCTCTCTATAAAATAGGAGATTTATTTAAAAACGTTCAAAATTCTTAAACTTAAACAACAAACTACCTAACATACCTCATTCAATAGTCTCATATCACTTAGAAGTTGAGATCTGAGGCAATTTAAGCCTTCTATGCTCGGAGTGTGGAAGGAGGAAGGGGTATTGAAGCTACCTTAAATCTCTATTTCTAAGTGATGTAAAATTATTATTTGTGATAGGAACAACAACAAAACTAATAAGTATAATATATTTTTATATAAAATAACAATTCATACTTTTCTTATCCGCATAATATTGTTCAATTATTTAAAATATACAATTTTCATAATAATAACAATAACAATAGTAAGTATTGTTGTTGTTGGTCTTCGATCTCAATTTCATACTTTTTTGTTAAACTATTTGTTTGTAAAAAGAATTTATTATAATGGTATTTTTAATGATTTTAAAGATATCATTTTATATAGAAGAACTATTAATATAAGTATTTTTATATCAAAATCATATAATAAATAGCATATTATTACCTATGAAAATTAATGATAGTATTTATTTATCAAAATTATGTACTAACAAATAAAATTAATGTAAGGGATCTAGCCTTTTATAATTATAATTAGGTCCACCAATTAAATCATATGTGATCAAAATTTTCATAAGCCTTTATGTATACAGAGAGAGAAAAGAGAGAGAAAGAGAGATAGAGAGACAGAGAGATAGAAGTTTTTGGATATAAAAGAAACAAAAGTGCAATTAATATCTGTGCTAAAAATTGAATAGTAATACACTGGGCAAAATTGTTTATCCTAGTTAATGTCTTAATTACAAATAGGAATAATTTCGCAACTTAAAACTTTTGCGAAATAGCTAACCCTAGGAAAAGTACATGACAAATTCTTGTCCAAGAGGAAATAATGGTACATAACATGATTATTATACATATATTCTCCTGTATTAGGAAAATAGTTTGTAAGTCTTTGCGGAAACCACAATTGTTCGGATTCCTCCAATCGGTGCAAGACATGCTATCATAAGTCCAACAATGATGCTCAACTGTAACACAGTTCAAAAACATAAATCATTCTAAACATTATTAAACTTATTGTGTTTCGATCATTTATCACTAATCAACAATAACAAACATATATACCCATGATAACACCCAATGGAAACTCCATCTTCTAGGTTTTGTTGCCTCAAGCCATAACACACAAGGAATCTGCATCAAATTTTTCAAAATTTTTAGCCTACTTCTATATTCTTCACATTCAAGCATTCAAGCATTCAAACATGGTTTATTCAGATATTACAATGTATGACGTTGACGTGAAAGCTAGTCCTCCAAAAAACCCTAATAGTCCTCCAAAAAATGGAACGCACATGCCAATGAATCCCACCACACCTGCATCAGATAATCAACAAAAAACAATCAAAAGAAGCAATTTAAGAACGTAAAAGGCGTTTGAGAGAATCAATTCTTACAGACAAAGATGGTTCGACAAACAAGGCGAAGCATGGCTGAGCGATTACAATTCAATTTTTCCACCACTTTTGTCTCTATTGTATCAAACACAGGCATGGAAAAAACCTTCACAAGAAGAAACAGATTTAGTATATAATAATATGCGTGTGAAGGAATGAACGTAATCGTATATCATATATAATAATTAATACCTGGAAGCTTCCCACAACATGAATAAAGACCATCAAGTTAGCGATGGCAATGAGCCAAAAGGGGTGTTCGAGAGTGATGAGAACATCATCTTCAACAGCGTTTCCAAATGCCCAGAATCCAGAAACTGCAACTGTTAAATAGCAGAAAATGACAATGCAGTATGCGAAGACCACACCTCGCCACATTGGGATCTTTGAGGGTTTCTCTACTGTTGAGGGCAACGTGGCCTGAATCTCCAATGCAACACTGTGACCGGCAAAGGCAAAAGCTATGGTTCCAAGGGCATTGAAGGCATCAAAAGTTTTTCCTGCAGTTGTGTGAGACCGAACTGAATAACTCCTAGGACGACCCTGCAACCCCTCGATAATGGACATGACAAAGGCCACCATAGAATAGCTGCATGCACCAACATGAGTTACACTTGAAACAATTAGAAACCAAACAACGGGACTTACCAGATTGACATCACAGCGGCCAGAGAAGAAACCGCTTTCAATTTATGGAAGTTAGGGGTTTGGGAAAGCATAATCTGCAACACTACAAACATGAGAATGTAATACGTTTGTCTGATGTCACTCATGCCATGAACCGAGAGCATTTCGAAAAACTTCTTCAGCGATTTCCCACCGGTCACACAGTACACAATGGCGGAGGCCACCTGAACCGTTAACTGCTGCGGCATCACGAACCAGAGCCCTTTCTTAGGACCAAGAACGTGCACCCCCAGATCATAGTATCGGTCAAATCTCTCCCCAGGAACCATCTCGTGCATCTCAGCAAGTAGCCACAGTGTGTAAAATGTCAGAAGCCATGAAGCCATGATCATTATAAGACCCGGAACCCTGCACAAAATATTCATCCATCCATCACACAACAATGCAAAAGGGTATCTATATCTCTGAAAATTTTCATACACTTACCATCCAAGCTGCGCAATGGCGAAGGGTAACCCTAGCACGCCGGCACCCACCATAGCTGTGACATTGTGGAAAGACGAATACCACCACTTTGCCTTCCTAGCGTCTTCTTCTTCCGAGGCATTCCACTCTTCTTTTTGTTGGTCCCTTGAGGACCTCATTGCACCGTTCCCAATGCCGTGCTCCTGAAACAATTATTAATTAATTATCGTAACATGATGAAGTGATTAACTTTTGATGCATACCATGTAAGGTTGTATGGGAAAGTTTGTTTTGATCGAAGGAAGTGTGTGAGGTGTTGTTGTTTTTGAGGTTATTTACAATGTGGCTTACCGAGTTTATTATATAAACATATATATGAGTTAGATGGATGAGTAATGGGATCCGAAGCTTAAGGCAGAGAATTGAACAGAGCATTTTTCTCTCTTCCCTTCCACATATCACTCACTCTCTTTAAGGAAACCCGATTACTATTATTATTATTATTGTTAGATGCATTCCCACAAAAACTTATCACAAATTACAATGTTCACAACTTTGGTCAAACACTTCTAAAATCTACACAACACATCAGACACAAACAAGACTTAGTCCTTCAAATGCTTAGTGTCCTCACGTTCCTCTTTTCTAAACACAAAAACTTCAAAAAAAATATCTTGTGGTTTAGGCCACTTCACTGCCAAACATGGGGATAGAATATAATTATTTCATTTCTAGATATTATATATATGCTTTGCTATTATATAATTGTTACTGTGTAATCATACATTTTGATTCAATATATTATTTTATTTTTTTTATTGATATCGTATCAAAAGTGATTGTTCCGTACTTATTCCAATACTTTTTTTTTCATGTATGTTGAAAACTTTAACATCTTATGATTCACTACAACCAGTGGTATAATATTATGTCTATTATAGATACTAGTATTTTTTTTAATGATTTAGTTTTTTTTTTTAATATTTCTATCAATTAATTGTTTAAATGTAAATGATCAAATATTTATATGTCACTACAATAAAATTATTAATCATCCATAGACACAGTTAGTCAATAATAACAAATATTTATAAGTAATTATTAACAATTACAAATCCGTCAATAATTATTGACGAATTTTAGTCTTTAATAAATATCTCGATTTGTTCTTTTTTTTCCCCTTCTCTTCCTCTTCTTTTTTCTTTTTTTCTTCTTTGTTCTCTTCCTCTCCTCCTTTTGTCCTCTTCTTCTTTTTCCTTTTTTTTCTTCTTTGCTCTCTTACTCTCCTCCTTTTGTCCTCTTCTTCTTTTTCCTTTTTTCTTCTTTGTTCTTTTTTCTCCTCCTTTTGATATTACATATATTTTTTCTACTTCTAGTTGTCAACTTTGGCGTCTTGCTAAGATTAGAAGATTTTCACTTCACTTAACAATGTGCCTCAAACATTACTTGAGATATTAAATTTTGACATTTAGAGACCTTTTAGTAAGCTTACTATGATGGCAAATGTTTCTTCCTAACCTAGGTGGATGATTGCAATCATTTTACTTGGATATTTTTCTCACTCAAGAATACAAGGTTGTTAATTATGTAAAACATTTTTTTTCAGAATTTTCAAACTCAAGAAGCAGGTTAAGTGATTTAAGTTCGACAATCAAATAGAGCTTTCTCTTATTGATTTTCTAGCATAAGAAGGTACCCTCCATTAATTTCCTTTGTGTGGAGAGACTTGAACAAACTTAATAGTTGAGAGAAAACATTAACATCAATTGGATGTAGCTGAAACTTATTTATTCAATCCAAATTGTTAATTCAATTTCTGGGAGAGATCAAATTTTTATTTCAAGGTTTTCATAAAACAATTTATTCTTTCAATGAAAAGACTTCTACAAATTCTTTTTTTTTTCATTGGTGATAGGATAATTCCTTTGTCCATTATTGATAATTTTTCTCTTGGAATACTTGTATTGTTCATCACTCTAATGAGCTCAATAATGCATTTGAAATATCAAAGTCTATATAATGATGATTTTGAATACTCTATTAAGAGATTACCTAGAGTATATAAGAAATTATTTTATTTGTCTCATTATGTGTATGTGAATTTTAAACCTAGAAAATGAGTCGATACACTTAAATATATGAAAGGAGTTAGTTGATATAGTTAACGAGTGTTATGCAATTGTGTAAATAAAGCTCTAGATAATAAGATGAATGTGAGTTTAGAATTATTTGACTTAACATAATTAGTTCTAAAATTAGACGATATGTTTTAAAAGGTTTAAGATAGAAAAAATGAACAAAAATACTCTTGTCAAATTGATGCACTTATCATGTTTTCAAGTTGAGCACAAAAACACGTACATACACACATACATTTATACACGCACAAAACATATAAGTACTCTTGTTATAATATTTGTTAAATTGATTGAAAAAAAGATAAAACACATAAGAAATAACAAATAGAGTAAACATAATAATATATAATTAAAAAATTTAATTTATTAGTCATGAATTTTACTGAAAATACGCTACGAAAAATAATTAATAAACAATATATATTATTTTATTACATATAAAAGTTATTTTATACGATAAATATATGTTTTGTGTTATTTTTTAATATTACTTTTTGTTAGAATAAAATATTTTTTTAATTCTCAATGACAACTGGGAATTTTATAGTGAATTATAATATAATGTCATTTGTTAGAAATAATATTTTATATTGATTTTCATAAAGAATAACTAATTTATAATTTAGTTTAAAGTTTAAACAAAATTTTTCATAATAATTAAAAAAACATATATAACCATACTTTTTATTACAAGTAATTATTAGTTGTTTTATTCAACTCATATTTTACAGACACGTTAATTTAAAGTTGCAATAAAATAAAGAAAGAAGAATAATATTAAAAAAAAAAAAATTGAATGACTTGTGTGCTAAGTATATGTATATCTGGGAAGCGAAATAAGAAGAGAAGAAGAAGAATAATAGTTGCAGAGTGAGAAAGACAGCGAATGAAGGAGCGGAAATGGAGTCTGGTCCTCCTCCCAACGATCTCTGCTCAATCTGCCATGCCAACTTTCACATTCCCTGTCAAGCAAATTGCTCTCACTGGTTTTGTGGTACCAAAAACCCTCTCTTTCGCTTTCTCTTTCCACCCTTCAATCTTTCATCCTTCAATTCCCAATCTTTTCCATGTTTCCAGCAAATTGCATCATGCTCGTGTGGCAGCACGCATCAGGGACAAGCTCCTGCAAATGCCCTCTCTGTCGCCGACCCATCACTCTCTTAGTCCCCACCGAACACTCTCTCTCCCACCGTCACGACCCTGAAGTTGCTCATATTCTCTCCAAGATTCATGCTTACAACCGTGTCTTCGGTGGCCAACCCTCCTCTCTTTTTCAGGTGCCCATCTTCTTTCGTTCTTGCTTTCTTTCATTAATTGCACTTTTTTGCGGAATTGATTCCGAATGGTGATTGCAGAGAGTGCAAGATCTTCCTTTTCTGTTGCACAGGCTGCTTCGGGAGTTTCTGAACCCTCAAAGATCCCTTCCTCTTGTCATCCGTGCCCGTGTCTTTGTTGCTGTCAGTTTCCTCACTCTTTCAACTTCAATACTTGCTGTGTTCCTCAATCGATTATCCGTAATTTTCCTTTATGCTCTTCAATTTTGATAAAAGGGATAATTTAGGTTTTGGGTATCTTTGCGTTTGTCAGTAACATTTTTCTTTAGCAGTTAACAACTCATGACAATAATTCAAGGGTTTGGGTATTGGGCTAATCGTTGAATATGATGAGTTTGAACAGGGTAAGGGAAGAGAACAAGGAAATTCCCAATAATTCCCAAACAGATACATGTTAAGCAGGGACGGTGTAGTTTTGTTTTTTGCAAACATTATCAGTAAACATCCAAGTGCCACCTACATTCAGAGAGAAAAATGATTGAATAGAAAGAAGCGTAGATATGTAATGAAAAATAAATAAATTAACAGTGCTTATATGTAATAAGTGACATCTTCTGACAAGAAAAGAGAGAAAAATGAAGTGTGTAGAGGGGTCCATAGGTGAAGTTTGTTTTCCCTTTCTTATTTGATTGTGTTTTCCTTTAGAATTAATAAAGATCATGTTAGATGCCAGATTTACTGTAATTTTTTTTTCTAACAATCTTGATAGATTTATCATTTTATATTAGTATATAAAGAAAAGGGTTATATATATATATATATTGGTTTATCTTTATATACAGATGATAGCAAGTGTTGTATACATTCTCAGCCCAATTGATCTCATTCCTGAAGGTATGTAGTTATTGTACCCATTTTCATTTTAGGTTGGAATTTGTATAATATTGCATACAGTAACTGTGTTTCTCTTTTTGAATGTTTGTTGCAGCGATGTTAGGAATAGTTGGTCTCTTAGATGATGTGTTAATTGGGCTGATCTGCTTCCTACATGTTGCTGCCATTTATAGATCAGTTCTTTACCTCCGTCATGCTGGTTCCTGAACATGTTCTACAAATTTTCAGTTCATGTCCTAATGTGGATTTAAAGATGAAGTGTACTTTGTTTTGTATGTACATATACAGGTTCAATTTCAAATAGTGGAATTAGTAATGGAAATTACAATGGAAAAGCGCTCCCTTTAATGTTTTGTTTTCTTTTGAGAATTCGGGTTGTTGCTTAACCCATCATGATATAGCACGAAATATTTGAGCTTAAATGAATTTAACAGTTGCTGTGTGAAACTGCTTCCCTAACCTTAACAACAATGATTTCAAAACTTTATTTTCAGAATTATACTTTACATTAGAAGTGGGTATGAATGATCTAGAAAGTAACCAGCATAATTCCATACCATCTATCATTTTTCTCTTGTGGAAAAGCAAGCCTTCACCAGAAAAAATAATCAGAAAACGATGTGATCAGAAAACATTATGCAGCGTTGAATATTAGTTGTAAATGAATTGAAGGGAACAACAACTAAAAAAAGGATGAGTTATTGCTATTTTAAAATAGAATCTGTATCACTAGTCATAGTATTTGGAAAAAACTGCATCTACTTTTTTGCTCAACAGATTGGATTTAGGTGCATTTATAAAAACCTAATATCAACAATATTTGTTGTATGAATTCAAATCTACTGGTTTTCCACCAAGTACCCAACATGTCTCTCCTTTGAGTGAGTGAGTGAGTTTTTGGTCAAAGTCTGAGTAGTCAATTTTTCGTGGCACTTAAGTTGATGAACTGGTAGGACATATTGTCATAATGGAAAAGGATATGTATTTCACTGATACAAATAGGAAGGTATCAATAAATTTTGTGCAATAATTTAAATTGGAAAAGGAGAATATAATAATTTTATCAAGAAAATAAAATTGATGCTCTGTATATTTTATTGATATAATATTTTTGTTTTTAGTATAGCATTTTTTGAAATGTGTTGATTTTATAAATAGCATTTAAATTATTATTATTATTTGAGAATTTTGGAAAATAGTGATGGGCAAAATGGTAAAAGGAGTGAATAGTGTGGTTCTTATTTGTGTTGGAAAAGAGGGAGTGTGGGAGCAGCGCAGGAAGAAGAAGAACGAAGAGTCGCAGAGAAAAGTGACAGCATCTGCCACCGCCTCGTCCGAAGGTAATCTCATTATTCTTTTCGATTTCCCTTCCATCAAGATCGATCCTCAATTACTCCTTTCTCAATTTCATTTTCACATTCTTCTTTTTTTCACTCTTCAGATCAAATTCAACCATCCCATTTTCGCTTTCTTTTTAGTACCCATTTTGTTCAATCTCTCTGTTTTTTTACTCTACACTGCTATGCAATCACAAAATCAAAATTTTAGATTTCATGTTTGTGCTGTGAATCGTCTTTCTGATTTCCCAAATCAGGGTATTGTCATGTTTTGATTTTGTTGGCTGCGATGTTGCAGATGATCGATGATCAAGATCTGGGTTTCTTTGCCAATTTTCTTGGCGTCTTCATCTTTGTGCTGGTGATAGCATACCATTTTGTTATGGCTGACCCAAAGTTTGAAGGGAATTAGGAAAGCTTTTTAAGTTAATGATGTAATTTTCGTTTTGTAGACTGAGATGTTTTGCTAATAGATATTCGATTTCATGCTATCAAGACTAAAGGTTTCTTGCTATACTCATGTGCGATAACATAAACTTTGTTTGTTTTCATGAAACTTTGGTTGAAAAAGTAATGAAAATACTGAATTTATATTGAGATTAGAAGATTTTTCTTGATGTTCCTTGATGTGGATGCTTCAAACACCCTGTGTTAGAGTTGGATCCACTTTTTTAATTGGATGAATTTGTGCACATACTGGAGTACATGTTATTGGTTGATTCGTAGTCATGTTGCAGCATTTTCTGAGTGATGAGCTTCATCTTTATAAAAATGTTTTTTTGAGTTTGTTTGTTTGCTTCATCTTTTCAGCTTATCTTTCACAAAATGAAATTATGTTGTAATCTGCTTTATTTCCTTTGTCTCCTCCCTCGACCAAATAAAACAAAACGATGTGTTAATGTGCCATGCCAACTTTCACAATTTCCTTCTAGATTTAGCCGTGATCGAAGCTCTGTATATTAATGGATGAAAGTGGCAAAATACATCTCAATGAGATTTCTGGATGACATCCCTTATGTATAATCCGAACCTTATTTCACACACTTAGGATTGATAATTTCATAAACAATGCGCAATATATGTATTTAATTCTGGAATAACGTTTCCACAAATAGTTCAAAATATGTTCTGTAAAATCTGCTCCAAAAATGAAAAATTTAAAACCTTTTGTAATAGTTAATAATTTGACAATGCATAGGGACGACATCACTTTTCTTCACTTTTCTTTTTCCTCCTTAAACTTTCAAAGACCACTTTCATTCTTGATTATTCATCTTTGATTGAGCTGTCTCAATTGCAAATAAGACTAATCTTGCAAGTGACTAAGAGGGTAATTACACTCCATTTCAAAAATAGATGAAGGTTGAAATGGATAGTAAAAATAAGATAATCAAAACAAGAAATGAAAGAAAGTAAAAAAAAAAAATTATGGTAAAGGACCAATTCAATGTTATCAACCTTATAATTACTATTTGAAACAAAATTTTGTTTTCCAGCACGTAATCTAGAAGGATTATTCAAATATTTTTGGAAATCTGATGAAAAATACACACCAAAATACCGGAAGCGCTGCAGTCTTTTTTCACATTATAGGGTGCCCCAACAAAGATATGGGATGCAGAAAGAGAGGCTTTGTTACTATTGCCCAAGAAAATATGAGAAATCCATCTAAAGAATTTCAATACAATTTCACGCTTATCAAACTTTATCTTTCGTGAAGAAATTGACAAAAAATATAAGATACAAGATTTCGTGAGAAAAATGTCATAACTCAAGATTAGAATGTACTTTCATCAGTTTCTGGAAAATATATGTGCATCACTTACGTAGTGCTTACATCTGAAAAATCTTTCGAAGGAACAACTTGACGAATCACTGCAAGAATTCCTCTAACACCGAATAATCTAGATACGTATTTACAGAAAATACCAAAAAGACGGATCATGGAACACAATTAATCGCAAGCCCAAAATGCCCAAACCCACGCAACAACTGATACTCTCAATCCATAAGATGGCCTAGCATCTTTCAAAAATCTTATACAGTTTCTCCAGCGAAGTTACCTGTAAAAATACAAAATTTAAAAATGAAGAAATTATGGATTGAACTAGTAAAATACTTTTTCCAGGATAATATTGAATATCTTAGATTCTCGGATTTATATATATGTCAAGGAATTAACTAACAACTACCACTGGATTAAAGAAAATGAAAATTAGTATTCAAATACTTATTCTTAATCGGATATATGTTCAATTACTTAGCTCTATTATTGGAGGCCCTGGAAAATACACATCAATATCATATCAGGGGAGTACTCTCACCCAATATCGGAGAGTTCTTTGCAAATAAACCTCTCGAGAGAGAACCAAAACATGGAATTCTTCCCAGATCATCCAAAGGGCTCAGAAAGGAAGTTTTCCTCTACCACATCTTGGAAGAACGTCTACCCTCCTCCCCATTCCACCAAAACTATATTCAAAAGTTATGGTACCTTCTGAAATTTAAGGGATTTGGTATTATTATGAAGAAAAGCTTTCTTTCTCTCTCTATTTATCCCTTGGTGTGTCCTAACTCTTTCAACTACAACCCACAACACAACTGAGAAAACCCGTAAATTTCTAGCAGCTATCAGCTATAGATCCGTAATTCTTAGTTACTAGCTACTGCCATGGACGGGTCTAGGATAATTATTTGACGAGAAAATTTGAGATTCAATGCTCAAATATAGCCAACATTTCGTGCCCTCCTCACCTTTTTTTATGACGTCCTCTTTAACCAGAGAGAGGGAGGGAGAGATATAATAAGACTTTTTATCAGTAACTGAGAAACTCTAATCTTTATGCACTCTTAATCAGGCAAGTCAGCATATACAAATAAACAAATAAAACAGTAAGAATTGCCATTCATAGTAGAGAGAGAATACGAAGGATGAGATTTTCATGGAGAGAAGGGTAAGCTTCCTGGGCTGATTAAAGTATATCATTACCTGTACAAAGGTCCCATCAGTAGCCATAGAAACAGGTGGTTTGAAAAAGAGTCTCATGGAAGGAAAAAGCACATGTTGTATTGACCATTCGCGCTGGGCCCATGCAGTCTCAGCTTCAGAAAGTAGTTCATGTTCAACTTTATTGTCAATCACGTCACTCCCTGAAGACAACTAACTCAGTCAAGTTTATTATAAAGCACCACCACGATGATTTATTTTCTCAATAAGAATTTCCTGTTTTTCCCTTCCCAATCAAGAACCAGCTCCACCCCCTCATCTTTCTAGTAGAAACAATAACATGGTAAAAAATGGAATCAAGTATAATTTTTAGTAGAAATGATCCGAATGAGATTTCAGTAGATTTAAGTTGAACATTAAATAGCATACTGCACTTAAGAAAAGTATAGGCAATAACTAGAAGTATAAAGCATAGCCGGCTCTAATCCAAAATAATCAGCCTAAAGTATCATCGTACGTGCTTCTTAAATTCTAACCCAGCAGTGAGTGAGGAATGATATAGTCTATTGTTGTAAAAGGGATTGGACAATTTTTAGCTCAGCAGGTGAGAGATTTCTACAAATACACAAGTTTCCCGTGCAAAACTCGTGAGGTAGGGCAGCCTCAGTAATCAGTACCCCTGTGTTAAAACTAAGAAATGGTTTACATAACATTGATGTATATAGATAGATAGAAATAGATAAATAGATAAATAGATAGATGATAGATAGATATTAAACAAATTAAACTTACGGTATTATTTATACTAATTAGAAAAACAAACATGATAAGAAAAATGATAACTACACTAAAAGATAAAGATGAGATAGAGAATCTAATCCTAAAGGATAATTTAAGATATGATAAAATATTATGTAGTCTAACACCCAAAAGGGTGTGGGGCTACCTCATAAAACAGTGAAATCTTTAGCACTAACATATTATCCAGTCTTACTCCTAAAACCCCCAGATATTCTCTCCTTTTTTTTGGGCATTCCCTTGTTCAATCATTGAAGTCCTTGCCAATACGAAAACCACAAACTAAACACTTGAAACTGCTAATGGACCAGGATTGGAATTGCTTCTATTATAAACAATCAAGGTTCCCAACTAACATTGTGTGCCTAAGCCATTATGTTGCCAATTTTCCCACTGAATTTGATATATAATAGTTAAGTCAACAATGATTAAAACAATAGGGAGAAGTTTATTAAGTTCTTTAACTAGTGATTATCATCTATTCTCATCAGATTTCACATGGAGAAAGAAAAATTGTGGAAAATGTAAGCTCAGGACCAATGATAAAAGGAAAAAGAATTCAAATCTACTACACTGTTAGAACTGTCTGATATTGCCCATATTGCAGCTAGGAAAACAATCTCTCCCTTTCCAAAAAACATATCACTGCATCGCCTCTTTGTTTCTCCAAGTATCAAGAATTACATAAAAACATGGTAAACAAGTTTACCCCCAAATTCTTACTTTTCTAAACTGGAATACCCAGTTTACAGTCAAAATTTCCTAACCTACCCCTAGTGAAACCAGAGCACTCCATAAAAAGGAAATATATTTCCTTAACTACAACAGAAACATAAAAACCTGCACCTAACAATAACAGGTATAACAAACTGTTTACCCTTTATTTTTTCTTACAATAAACCAGTAAAGGTTTATTATGCACCCAAGACCTAACACACCCTTATTCAAACCTCCAAGAAATTTAATAAACATAATTAGTCTAAAGGAAAGTATGAAACAATTAAATTACAAAACAATTAAATTACATTGGCAACAACATAACTTGGTTTGCACATTCATTACATATGAATTCCAAAGACAATTTTCTGTTAGTTTCCATGAAAGATGCTATACATTTGTAAAATTCACTTAGGCCTGTGTGTGACATGGTTTGGGGCATTCAGTGATGCAACAATGGAGTACAGGTCAAAAAGGAAACTTTTTTGTAATAAAGTAAGAATTTCATTACGACAGAAGAAATGACAATAAATCCCCAATAACAAAAAAACAGATAGAAAGGAGCACAGCTACCCAATTCACCGACACAGGAGGCATGGATGTCTAAATCATGGTTACCCAAAGAAAGGGGTGTGTGAGGTTTAATAACCATGGTAAGAAACTGATTGATGCCCTCATATTTGTACCTCATTCCGTTATAGTGGAACTCTACTAGTAAGCATTGTTTTTTTTTGGTTAAAGGCAACCGTAATTGGAAGATTTGAAAGTATCATTATTGTTGGAGATCTCATATCAACTAGAGATAAGACCAAACTACAATATATAAGCTTGTGAACCTTACCTTACAAGCCACCTTTGTGGGACCGAGAGAGGCTTAAATATCTATCCGAACAAAGTTTCTTGGACCTATTGGGTTTTTCATGCCACATGCTATCAAATCACCTATAAATATCTAGTCTTACATTTGAGATATCCAATCCTAACGTGGTGTGGGTTATGTTGGAGATCTCACATCAATTGGAAATAAAATCAAAATGCAATATATAAATGGATGCAACTCTCACCTTACAAGTTGGTTTTGTGAGACTGAATTAAGGTTAAAATCCACATCCTAAAAATTATACAAGACGAAACATTTGAGCTTAAATGAATTCAAAAGTCATTATGCAAAACTTCTTCCCTACCTTAATAACAATAATTTCAAAACTTCATTCAGTCACACACAAAACCCCTTTGGGCAGATTTTTACTTTCCTTTATATTATAAGTGTACTGTAGTGTTAAGTGAGGATATATCCACACATGTGTGGGTATGAGTGATACACAAAGTAACAAGCATAAGTCCATACCAATATTATCATGGGTATTCTCTTCAACATAGTCATCCGTCATTTTTCTCTTCTTGTACAAAAGAAAACCTTCACCAGATGGATTGGGCAACATTGGTGGATGCATAGCATAGAAGTTTCCCAAAGCAGCCGAAATCGTTTGAATGCAACTCTTTTCATCTTCCCAGTCAACCTATCATAAAAATGAATCACAATCTTTCAACGGTAAGGAAAAAAACGATGTGATCAGAAAACATTATGAAGCATTTATTAATAAGCATGTCTTTGATTATTAGTCGCAATGAATTCAATGGAATAAAAGCTGAATAAACAAGATGGTACTAACTCAAACTGTAAACAAGAAACACAAAGTGAACAAATGTTATGACCATATCATAGTACGTAAACTGAATTCAGGCAACAAAAATATAACCCATAATATTACCAACGAGCCAGATATATGCCGAAAAAAAAACAGAAATTTTTACAAATAGGTGAAGAGAGAAAGAACATAGGGATCTATAACTAACATCATTGCCCAAACAAAGTGCAAACTCTGGGACCCGATCCATGTCCGGAGTGTATTGATCAAGAATCACAGGAAGTCTAGAGATATTTCCAAGTTCATCAATATGAATGCCAAAATATTCCTCCAGCATTTCAGCCTTTTGTTTCAGCAGTTCTGTGTTCATCTGGGAAATAGTAAAACAAATATATGTAAATATAAAAATGTGAAATCCAAAAGGAAACTATCATGTGAATATGTGCATATTGTCGTAAGTAAAGGATTATTAGGATAAAATATGCTCATTAATTGAAAGAATATCGTTAAAATCTTCCTATTCATTTCAATATATTTTTATTTCCTTCATAGAGTTTGATTGTTACAAATAAAGGTGATGAAAATGTAATTTTTGTGATTGTTATCAATAAAATAATTCTTGACTTCCTTATTTCAAGTTTGTATTAAAACTCTCAATCTTGGTTGTTTTGTTTCCGTTTCCATGTAAACAGCTGCTACCACTGCCCCAAGATCAGTGGTGGACCAGAAAGGTGTGCCCCACACCAGTGATCACAACATTGGCAATCGCATCACCATTGGAGTCGCCACATCTAGTCACGCATCACCACTAGTATCAAAGCGTTTGGCGTGTGCATAGCTCTGATAAGGCCTAAACTAGCGACCTTTTGGCACACAAGACCAATTGTCTGAGGTGAAATTCATCCCTTTGGGTCCTACCTAATGATCTTTCAAATGTGGTGGTCCCTACCAATATGTTGGCCAGAATTAGTTGTAGTGGAGCCGGTACATTTGGAGGATTATGAAGGGAAAAACAAGATTAGACCACATCGGTGGTGGACGACTGGACTCAGATGACTCTAATTTTGGGATAGTGAAAATTTATTCCTAATGATTTGGATGTGGCATTCCGTGATTCTTAAGATAAATAGAAACTATATGCTCTATTCCTCTGCTAAAGAGATATAGAATGATTGAAATAACATTTTTTTCTTTGAAGTAGGTCTTGCCACATGTTACGATATTGAAAGCAGGGTGTTTAATGCTAAATGGGATTCTCTCTATCGGAATATCAAGGAATTTTGCATAGGTTGTGCATCAAACTAAATAAATGCCAAAATTTGAAGATAAAAATTGCATCATTTAGTCCCCTACCTACTCTAATTCAAAATCTAGTAGAGCCAATGAAATCCTATGAAGACATACTTTTTGAAGTGAGGGCTTTTGCAATGGATTCTAACAATTGACAGACCCTAACAATCGCAGTTTGTTAAAGCAGTCATCCTAAACCTATTGAACTGGTGTTGTACAAGTAAAATAAAATGCTGAGTAAGAAAAGAACCTACTATGCTTCAATAACCCTAACCGAGAGTAAATAAAAGCTACCATTCTTGAAGATACAAAATATTCAAGTAAAACAATCTGTCATGAAAGGCCAGAAGGAGACTACTTCTGCAATCTTGTCTTTTAATGTGTCATCATCATTAGAATTCGAATCTACATCCTCTTCCTTCAGTGCCAATATAATCAAGTCTTTCAAAGGAACTTGTTCATTCAGTTGAATGGCATTGAAATGGCCAAAACGGCTGAGAACTTGCTGATACATGAGTTCTTTGCTGCAATAAATTAAGGATATAGTGTCAATGACCACTTCTACAGAGCAGTTAGGCGGAGGGCCAAAACAATTTTTTATTTCTAACATGCTCCATCATAAAAGAATGCTTAGGGCCTAAAAAGTTAACTTAATAATTTCTATTGCTTTGAATTATTAATTCTCCTCCTACTTGTTTGATCAACACAAGAATATGTTTTATGTTCATATTTACTAATAAAACTAAATTGAATTAACAACTAATTCAAATTAAAAGGCAATACTAAGCCCTTGTGCATATGATTTTTTATATAAAAAGGATAAATGGATGGGTATCTTGGCAAAAGTATGGGATTGTGTTTTAAGACCCATGACATCTTATTTTCCCTTACCCTCACATTCTTTCATGCATCCAATCATAAGGGAGATGGTGATAGAGCTTCAGCAACGCACTCAATTGATGCTAGGACTTTGAGATGAGAGATTGAAGGTGGAAGACCCATTCTTCCCTCTCAACCGTGCTCACAACAGCAGAAAGGAGGAAAGAAACTCCTGAACGACACAAAAAGGCTAAGGCCTAATATATACTGAAGGGTAGGCTAAGTTTGGAGGTGGAAAGCATAACATGCTCAGAAGGAAGTTTAAAACAATGAAACATTGTCTGTGAATGGAACAGCTTTCTCAACCAAAACCCCCATGGAATTTGGACTGCCCTCACGGTTCTTCACATGGCAGCCTTAATTGAATGAAAGCGGTGTGTTTTAGTTAGGCTAGTATCAATTACAAATGATTTTGCTGAAAAAGAAAGTAAAAATGATTTTGAGATTGTAGCGTTCTTTCTTTTAATCTGTTCCCTGACTTGTGTTATTATTGCATGAAAAACTAAGTAGGATATTGTGAAAAATCCGATTTGGTTCCTGCTGTTCCATAGGAAAATACCTGTAGTAGGGTATGTCATTGCCCCTAAATCATTTAAATAGAAGACTCGGCACACATTCCGATGCTGCTTTTAGTTGGTGCTTTTCTCCTTATTCCTATCTATATTACATGTTGATTTGTTAACGTTTTCATGGATTGAGTAGACTACATGACTTGGTTCATGACATAGATATGTACCGTTATGTGATCATTGGAATTTTATTTTTGACTAGTAAACATTATGGCAAGGATGGTTTATACCATGTAGTGAACAGGGTATGTGAAAGAATAATGAATCACAGAATTGACCGAATCCTCACTTTTAAAATCATGTAAATTAGTCGCTAACCTTTTCCATACTATATTAAGTGAATACTATAGTAACAGAAGTATAACTCCTCAGACTTCCATTCATAAGGCATACCCATATACATTTATTTAATTTGTTTTATTAGAATGTGAATTTTAAGCCTAATTTAACCTCACAATAACTCGACAGTATCTGTAGTGGATATGAAATTTCCAACAAACTCATTCACGTCGAGGATTGGACTTCTCGAGCATGGAACTAGATATTTGTGGTGATTGGATTGCCAATGGCACAATATAATAGACTCTAATACCATATTAGAAAGTGGACTTAAGTATAACTAAATATCACAAAATTTACTTCTAAGGGAAGGTTTTCACCCACATATATACTACAACAGTTCAATTATATCTCTAGTCGATGTGGGATCTCTAATAATAATTATAAAGATAAGGATTTGATCCTACATAATAAAAAATATCTAGATTATATGCCTATTATTATAAACGTTTTTATTTATTCTCATATCATGTCTTTGTTATTCTAGGATACCAAATGTCCTCTATTTATTGCATTGATTTCTTTTTCTCAATATAAATAAAGCTCTAACGTTGTCTCACAAAAACACAGTTCCATCACCACTAGATTTGTTAATTCAACAATTGCATGACATATACACCAAATCTTTAAGAGAACCAAGGATAGATTATATTTGCAGTAGGGTAGACACATATGACCTATATGGTACAGCTTGAGGAGGAGTCCTAATAATTATAGAAATAAGGAGTTGTTTCAATATAAATAAAGCACTCCTACTATCTTAGAAACACACAGTTTGATCTCAATTCCAGAGTTTAACAATAATAATGATAATGAGTGAAAAAAGAACAGCCAAAAGAGTGGTCGTCTCCCCTCCAAATTAGGGGGCAATCACTAGTAAAAAAAATGATGTCATATAGGTGTTTGCAGTGCCACCTAGTTAATTGCAATAAATAAAGATTCGTAAGACTAAAGAAGACTGTAAGAAATTAAACCAGGATGAAAATGAATGAAACCAAAACCAGGAAGAGGATATGATAGCATGTGATGTAAGTTAACAAGAATTTGAGGGTGCAAATATATCTGATTTTTGCCCATAAAATTTAGGGAATATATTTTCTTTACGTTTACAATTTGTGAAACTTTAGACATTCAATAGGAGCCTAGATTCCTCTGCATTTTAAGGCCAAGTGTGAAACCCTAATCTCTCTCGCAACCCAAACATACAAGGAATACATTGGTGACAATACCAGGGAGTTCACTTTTATAAGCAGCAAGGGACATAAGTAGGTACTTCCTAGAAAGAGGGGTTTCCCGAGTAGAGAACACTCCAAGGTGAATCTGAAGTTATTCTTTTCCTGAATTCAAGAGATCAGTGGGTCAATCTTAAAATCCAAATATATCCTTTTATTTGTTGTGTTTTAACTTCTAGAGAGTAAAGAATTAGGAAATTGTTTAAGGAAAAAATTCTATTTCCAAGCCATGCAGATTAAACTAAGGTCTTGATTTGGTCATGTCATTTCTCCATCAGTGAATTAATGGAGCACAGATGGAGTCTATTGGTGTGACCTTTTCGCCAACTGATAGCTTCTAAAGTTCATGGTATCTTTGCATGTTTTCCAAAGTTTAGAGTGCCTGGATGCACTTTTCCTTAAAGAATTCAGTAAGACAGACGATTCAAGAATGTACACTGATATGAGTGCATAAGAAATGTGTGAAATTTCAAACTGGTTAATCTCAAGTACTATGAACCTGCCTTAAGAATCACAGATAAGAGGTTTTATTTTTCAAGGACATTGCAAATCCTCCCTGAAGAGAAACCTCTAAACTGGATTGGTAAAAGCAGTTCATACACAGATTTACAACTTACATGACAAATTTACTGACCATCTCTTCCTCCCTCTAACCATTTTAATTTACTGCCTATAAAGCACATTATTGTCAAATCTAAATGCAATGTTGGTAACCTCATTCAGATACCACGTTATGATTTGTTATAGAGCTTGGTGGTAAATATTTCATAGTTTAAACTAACAAAAACATGATATCTACCTCAACTTCACAACATTTGCAAGATAGAGACAGGTATTATGTTGAAGCAAAGCGAAAACATCATCTGCCATTCCAACATATGTGCAATGCCTTACAATGTCCATCATGCCTACAGGATAAAGGTCAGTAGGAAACATTTACAAAATCAACCTGCATCTGTACATTCCATGACAGAGTCTTCATTATCAGTAGTCTAGAATCATACCAGGGTCACAGTTGCTATTTATCTCATCCAGAAGTTCTTGAACACTTGTCAGTTCTAAAGAATCTTTCGGGTTCCTTCTTTGTCTAATGGAAGACCTGGCAAGAGACAAAGCAAATTAGCAATATATATATATATATATATATATATATATATATATATATATATATATATATATATATTAAATGCAATGCTGAAAGTTGTTGATAGGATATTAAATGTATTACTAGAAGTTGTTAGAAGGTTCGAAAGATCTCATGTAATTGTTACTTTAGGGTTTAAGTTCTGTTTCAAATGGATCTATTGAATAAAATCTTCTTTCTATCATATTAATTCTTTCAGGTTGGTATTAGAGCTTCCGATCTTGGGAACCCTGCTTCCGCATTTCATTTTTACCGTCTTAGTCATGGTTCTTTCTAGGGTTGCCTGAAGTGCACCCATTTCCTTTAAATATTGGTATTGTCTTATGTGCACCCAACATGTGGTTCTTTCCGTTCTAGCATCCTATTTGCTGTCAATCAGATTGTTGTCGGACCTTCGCCGCAACTTTGAGACAAATTCAGACAATTTACACTTGACAATGAAAATAAGATAGTAGAACAATTTACACTTGACAGTGAAAGTAAGATAGTGGAACAATATTAAGAGATAGATATGCTAAAGAAAACACGAGAAATACATAAAGTAACAAAAACAAGATTGAAAAAAAAAAACTCAAACAAAATATACTGAGATAAGGAAGAATTTACTGCTTATTAAAACCCACTAATATATGAGTTTTAGCTCAGTTAGATATACAAAGGTAAATGAAATATATGGGAACCACCTCACAGCATTCAAACTAGCACTCATTCCAAGATTTCTATCAGACGTAATTTGTGTGTAGGCATGTAATCTTCCAGCAGGATCTAATGAATCTGTTCTAACCATCTTATTTACAGGCACTTTCAATGATCTTGAACCTATCATCATAAAAGTTATGATAAGCCAAAAACAAAAGGTATGCAGCATAGGAGACAAGAAAATGCATCAAACCTGTTGGCATAGGGCTGAGGTCAACCTCTTTACTTATATTAATACGAGGCAGTGGAGATTGCACAGTAGTCTGCCATAGTAGAAAAGTATGAAGAAAGTCTTTGTATTAGTATGACAAAATTTATGATTCAGACCAGAATATGGATTCATGTTTGCATAAACGGTTAATTATTAAAAATAAAGAGATGTTCTAGTATTTAATGTTGATACAGGATATGTTCATGAGATACAGGTTGGGGATAACTTGATACATGAATATTAATTCAAGAACTTGTTGGAGCATATAATTAAGTAGAACTTTAGTAAAGTTTGGTTTCATTTAAAGAAAGAATCAACTTGATTATTAGTTAAAATAAAGTGATAGTGGTGGACATGACCATACGAAAGGTTTAACTATATTAAAAAAGCCTAAAAATTTCAAAATTAAGTTATGGAGATCCAAGAACATCAAAAACCATTTTTTAAATGCATAAAGCTGACTTGAGTTCTGTTGGAATCAAAGACGTACAAAGTGTTTTACCTATAAAAGTTTTAATGATAACAATTGTTAAACTGTAATATATTAACGAAACTCCTCAGTATAAAGAAATCAAGACTTGTCAAATGTGCTAAGTTTTATAGAAGACTTGTAATTTGTTTTCTCTATCTTCACAATCAAGAAGCACCAAAGATTGACGTCAAGATGTGTCATGCATTTAATGAAGAATAAAAATGGGAAGAATGGAAAAGAAGCTCTCCCAATCAATGGGCATATCCACAGCTATATATAGAAGTCTCTAAGTTTGAAGACGAGTTACAAGAAGCTAATTAGTTGAAAGGTGTTGAACCAATCTCCACCTTTAGGCTCTCTTGGATTCCTACACGCTCTACAAGTTTTATACTCTTTGATTCGGAATTGTTCATGTTGTTGTGCTCCAACTATCATACATTCGTTCGAAATTCTCTTTTAACTAACAACTTATTTTGCATTGGAAAATTTAGAAAGACCTAGTAAAAAAATAATACTTGGGCGATAAAGTTATCATTGCTTTAAATAAATAAATAAAAAACAAAAAGAATGTTTGTTGTAACCAATATTTGGTAAGTGGAAATACTTCATGGTTGAAGGAATTAGACATAGCTCAATTTATGAGTGAATTGATATAAAATCTATTATTTTTTCTTCTATTTCCTTTCCTAACCCTTTAGCTTCAAACGAGTCCTATGTATGTACGCATATTAAAGTCATCCATTTATGAAAAAGTTTTCAAAGTTTAATTACACAAAAGCCACCCCCCCTTCTTGTCCATCTTTATTTCTTTCATGTTTCTTACAAAGTGTTTTAGGTCTAACTACACTAAAAAACCAGCTTCTTTATATTGTGTCTTGGCACTATCTCTAGTTGATATGGGATTTGGCTTTTCCCTAATACATCCCCTCACGTTGCAGTACAATTAGATTTGGTACATATATAACATGTATGATACTGTCATAGAATGTGGTTTAGGTCTAACTGAACTGTACCTTATAAGGTCCAAATTGCCCCCACTTTTACATATTGTAACTATCTCTAGAAGATATGGGGCTCGAGTTTTTCCCAATATACCAGCTCATCCACCACTATTGAGCTTGGTACGTGTACAACATTAAATACCCCTTTTAATGGATATAGGATAGGCTTTGAGACCATCTTAGAAAGTGGTATATAGCTAACTCAACCATGAGAAAAGTGGATGGGAAGATGAAGATTGCCCCAACATCCAAATTGTAGTTTGACACTATCTCTAGTTGATGTGGAACTTCGGTTTTTCCCACTAATGTTAGCCACAACTTATCAACCTAGCTTGGATTGTTGAAGATCTCCTACAAACTTGGTGTATTCTTAATAATGGTCTTCAGCATCAAGGCAAGGGAAAATGGATAAGAATGTTGTAATTAACTTCAAGAATTCTATATTTTCTCTTCCAGATCAAGTCAAGGGAAAATGGTTAAGAATGTTGTAATTAACTTAAAAAATTCTAGATTTTCCCTTCATTTCTCTTGTTTTAAAGAAAGAGGTGAATTCAGAATGACAGAGCCAAACGACAATGACAGAATTCCCAGTTTTGGAACTGTAAGATTCCAACTATGCTCAAAAGATTGTAAGACAAAAACAGGTTTCTCAATCTAGGATCTCAGATTCTCAAAATTTCAAGGATTTTGAAATCGTGAAAAATGATTTACACCCAGACTACAGATGGAGCAAAACTGAAAAATCAAAGGAATCAGATTTTGGATAATCAGTTAGACAACTAAACTGAAGGAGGAAACACCGAAAGACACATTTTGTAAAGGATTTCAGTAACTTTGTTGAAACCATCAGGTTATGATATCACTTTGATCGCAAGTTGAATTTGTTAGGAGTGGAAATAGAAAGAAAAAGGAAGAGAATTATCAACAAATTAGACATGTACAAAACTTGGTCCTAATAATCTAAAAATTAATATGCAAACTTTTGATATTCAGTTTAAGAAGCATTTGTAGTGCATCTTAGCTTATCAATTATAAAATAAAAAAAAAAAAAAAAAAAAAAAAACAAGACTAACATTCCAATCCACCTAGTCAGAAAGGTATAATTACCAAAGAGAGGATAGTGATGGCAATCATGATAATAAGATGGTGGGGTGATTCAAATGTACAATAAAAGGTACAGTAACTCCTTTTTATTTTAGACCAGTAGTATATTTTAATTTCTGAATCAGTTTACGTCATGAAAAAGAAATAAAATAAAAGATTAAGTAACACATTTAGCATTAGATGCCTGGATTTCAAGGATAGGACAAAGATTCTGCAGATGAGACAGAGTGATGAAACATTGACCACAGCCAGATAAATGGCAGGTATCCTATCATCCTATCTAAGAATCTAGTGATTTACATCCAAAAGAAGCCCATGGATCTAACCATCTGCCAGCAGATTCGTGTCTCAATGTAGTAGAAGATAAGGCCACAATACAATCCCACCCACAAGTACCAATGCTAATAAAATATGAACACATAGGCATTGGGCTTTTGGGAGCAGATGTTTCCACTCTACCACACACCTGTACTAGTGTGGCACAGTTTGACACTACCAGCTATTGTGATAGAAAAATCCACTCCAAGCATCCCTCAACAAATTCACAAACCATTTGCTAAAATAAGGTGTTGAAAATTGTAAAAGTCCATTTCCAATACTAGCAAATACTTAAAGTATGCGCTAAAAACATTAAACATTGAGCATTAAGTTGCAAACATACTTGTTCTTGAAAAGTTCGTGCCTCATTGGAACTCCTCAGTGTTGATTCAACCACTGACTGTATCTTCTCAATGATGACTTCCTGATTTAAAAGGCTCACCTGTATGCAAACAAATGCACTATTTTCAACATTAGAGAATGAAGAAATAGGGTATCATGATGGTATCATTTACTGGGGATAGAAGTTTCATCCAGCCCACACAACTTTATAACCAAAATTGTTTTCTAGTTTATTCATCGACTACCACTAGTGATCCTTTTGCTAAAGTGTCTCCATCCACGATGTGCAAGTTCAAACCCTGCCATTGTCATTCATCTAAATATAAACTTGGATTTCCACACAAGGTAAAGGCAGACTGCATGTTTTCTACATTTCAAGCTCAAAGTGCTCTTATTTATGTGAGGGGATATTAAACATACAACTCATCATGAATGTTTAACTATATGTTTGATTTTGGTGATGGAAAGTTAGTCCAAGACACGATATCAAAGTCTCTGTGACCATGTGGTTAGAAATTCGATTCATGCCATCCTCATTCTTCTAAACAAAGAATTTCAGCACAATGTATGCATATTCCATGTTTCAAGCTCAAAGGACTCTTGTGCACGATGGCATGTTAGATGCGAAAATATTGGTATATCTTCCACAAACAACTTAAGCTTTTGAGCTAGTTGGTTCATGGCACCATCAAAATTCAATTTCCTTAGCAAATATCATGAATAAACAACACATCAGAAACTTAATTGATTCTTTCATCAATTTTGTTCAGAACCACCTAACCCTAAATTATAACTTCATAGTCAATATTTACCACAGCCAAATAGCCAAAAAACTGTATATAACCTAAGGCACTTTAACCCACCTATTTCCTAGCTTAAGAACTAAATGTTTTGCCAGTAGTAAAACAGAACCTTGAGTCAATGACTTAGCAATAGTAATAATAAAGAATCACTAACATGCATATTCATAACTTGATTTTTACCTCTCTCTTTGTAGGATGTACATTGACATCAACATTTTCTGGTGGTAAAACAATTGAGATATATATGAAGGGCTTAGAAGCTTTTGGTAATGTCGCTGCATAAACAATTTCAATAGCTCTCTTCAATGCAGAGCACTCAACCAGTCTATCTGAAGAAACATAGACAAGATTTTCTTGAGAATCTATAAACAGTTATCTCATGTTAGATAATGAGAAATTTGAAGTATATAAAGATAAACACTTAACAAAAGAGGGGTGAAAATATGCACTGACAGTGCCATGTTTATTTACAGTCATCTAATTACAAACAACTATATATGGTTAGTTTGTTGACTTTGATAATAAACACCATAATAGTCACACCAAAGATGATTTTTTAATTAATCGACAGTGTAAAAATAATTTACACTAGAAGTATATATACTATTAGAGATGTTCATGTAAAACATTTAGTTATTTAACCGGATGTTAATTTTTCTGTTTTCTGTTATGTTTGTGTAACCTCTTCAGATACTTTGGAACCTATACATGCTCTGCTTGTGTTCTCTTTCTGATTAAGTGAAATAATATTCAGTTATGTTTTTGTTTAAGTTTTTCTTTGCCTTTTCTTCATATCAAAATTCTGATAATACCATTAGACTCTAAAAAAAATAATATGCCACACAAAACTTGCTAAAGATGAATACGAAACTCCATATTTGGTCTTTCAATATGCACCCAACCAAGAATTAGTATGAGGATGTTGAAGCAGATGCAAAAGCAAAAATCAAAGACCGAACACTTTTTTACATTTTCCCGGAAAATCCTCTTTACATTTGCAAGAATAAGGATGTATTAAATAACCCTTCCAAATACCTTTGCTCAGTGAAGAGCCTTTCATGCACCAGTGTATATTATTTTCTAAATACAGTAACATTCATCTAATGGAAAAACACCTTCAAACTTTTAAAAGCACCGCAGTTAATGTTTGTACAACTCATGTATACCGTTAATGAAAAGCACCATTGTGATTTTCTTTGCAGCATAATTCGCATTGGACATGTAGCCATGCATCTCAAAAACCGAAGAAGACGGATCATCATCTGAAGCTTCAATTTCAATTAGATTGCGAACAACTGAGACCCCATAAACAGATTTGATGGCATCGAGCCTTGAAGACGTGGCAACAGTGTGAACATCAGCTCTAACAGCTCCATGCTGATTGCAGTAAGAGTCCCAAACAGACAGTGAAAAAATAACATACGTAACTTACAATGCAGCTAGCTAATAAGATTACTGTAGCATATGTTTTGTAGCTCAAGAGACCAACCTTTCTGCAAGAGAAACCGACTTTCACATGATGAATAGCAAACCGGCTTACCAAGTCTACAATCTTTGAATAATCATCAGAAGAATTCTGCAGTGTCTTCCTCCTTGCAGCCATGTTATAGAACAGATTCTCAACCTATCAATAGATTTACTTTCAGGTAATCAGAAAGCAACATCCTAATCAACTTTGGCAATTTTGGCATGTTACTGCTATTCTTTCACACATTTGGGTCCCGCTATTTTAACTAAGAAAAAGTGTCATGTCAGCACAGATGTGCTCTGTAATATTAGACATCACGTTAACATCAATAGGTAAACCAAAATTTTTTCAATTAAAATAGTAAGATAAAATTCGCGGACAAAAATGATGGAGTGATCAAATTCGTGAAGTCCTAATAATGCGGAGACAAAATTTGTAATTAAACCTAAAAATATGCAATTGTTGACGCATAAATAGACCATTAATAATATCACATATTAATGACAATGTCATTAGTTTAGTACATAAATACTTACGTGAAAACAAATCACAATGAAACAAAAGGAGAAGCCATGAAGAAAGCATTAGTTTACCAACCATTATCTGTGTTCCTTTAACAGCAGCACATGGCCTGGGTTCGTGCTCCATGACACCATCTCTGTATGACACCCTGAACCACAGAAGCGTAAATCTAATATACTATATGTAAGAAACAAGCTTCTTATAAAGGTTTTCTTGGACAACTTTTTGTTAAGCATTTTTAAGAAATAGATAAATAAAAATGTACATGATCTAAATTTGCTTCAATTTTCTTCTGCCGGAAGTATTTATCTAATCCGAATCTTCATTAATTATACATGTATCTGTTCAGATAAACTTCTCGGAAAATACTTCTAGGAAAGCAATAAAAAAATAAAAAATAAAAATAAAATGAATTTCTAAGTAAGCTAAAATTAGCTTCTCTGAAAGAAGATTTTAATGGAAAAGTTTATTTCATTTTTGTTTCTTATATTTTTGGCCTGAAACGCTGATAAAAGAATATACACCCAAAAACACACTATAAAAGTAGTGAAATGGATAAAAACATTGAGTACCTGTAACCGTGCAACTGGTCTTTGGTAATGGTGGTGACGGTGACGTGACCGACATAGGTCATGCTGGCGAGAGCCTCGCCGCGGAATCCCATCGACTTGATGCGCTGCAAGTCCTCAAACGCGGAGAGCTTGGACGTCGTGTGGCGCTCGCACAGAATCGGCAAGTCCTCAAACTGCAAATAAGCGGAATCAAAACGCGAGCACAGTGTGAAATGACACGACGAATGAATGGAAAACAAAACGGAAGATTGAATTGAGAGTGACTGACTCGGATTCCGTGGCCGTCGTCGGAGACTTGAATGAGCTTGAGGCCGCCATCCTTGATGAGGAGATTGACGGAGGAGGCGCAGGCGTCGAGGCTGTTCTCGAGGAGCTCCTTGACGGCGTTGACAGGACGCTGAATGACCTCGCCGGCGGCGATTCGGTTGACGACGGAGTCACTCAGGCGCTGGATTTTGGGAGGCTCCATGCGGGACAAGGGTTCGCTCTCAATCTCAGTGTCTTCCATGCACTCACTCAGCACCACTTCAATTCATGTCTCAATTCAATTTGTGTTGCTTCGTTGGCGCGGGTTTAACCAAACACCAATTTATTCTTAATCTAATTTAAATTGAAAATTCACTCCATAGTAGACCTATGTCCACATAACTGATTCTACACACATGGTTTAATAGAGTCTTAATGTTCTAAATACAATTTATTAAGTATCACAAATTTATGTTGTCAGATGAATTTTTTTCTTTATTATCATTTTCTATATTATTTTTTAATACAAAAATTACATACGCTATATTATGTTTTTTCTCATTTGAAGTTTTCTCTTTTTCTATTAAAAGTATATTTATAAGTTATTTGATTGATTAGAATGTCTAATCATTTATGATTATTATAATATGTAATAAAACCAATATGAATAGAAAAATATTTTGTAATAACTTTTAACTACAACCTTTGTTTAACAATATAAAAAAGACAGTCCTAAAATTTAAATTTTTCAAAATTATTTGAGTTATCAATCGTATTTTTCACCGTAAAAGTAGATTAAGAAGTGAAATTTAAATTTAATTTTAATTTTACAAAATGAGTTTGTAAAATAAGTTTTATATTTAATTAATTTAATTAATATAATATGAGATTTCAAATATTTCTTTTATATATATATATATATATTCCTTATATATTATTATAGCCGATAATGATTCAAAACGGATGAAATAATAAAATCAACAAAAAAAATTAAATAAATAAATATATTATGATAAACTAATATAACTTATATCTTACATTAACAAGGATATTAATATATATAAAAAAAACACTTTTTCGATTAACTAAAAAAATATATGATAATGATTCAATAGAAAAGTATGTAAATTTTGAAGTTTCAATTGAACAAAACTATTTAATAAATAATAAATTGAAAAATTAAAGTTTGTGAGGAATTTAAAATTTAATTAAGCTTAAATTTTATTATATAAAAAAGTTTGAAATATTAAACTGATGTGCAAAAGAAAAACAAACTAGCAGGCCCAAAAACGGGAACCCTAAGCCCAATAAGAAGATGCGGAGAGCTGTGTTCATTGGCTTGTGCATGGGCGTACGAAGAAGAATATTGAATCCTTTCTCAAGTGTGAAAACTCAATGTTTTGTTGTAATTGTATTTGAATGTAGCTGGTTCCTTTGTTCATACCTATTCCAATCTGCACCATCATTTCTTCTTCCTCACCCATTACAGATAAATACCAAAACCAAAGAAAAAGAAAAATTCTAGAAAGAAACGCAACTTTTCCCATACCTCACTCCAATGGCCACGCGAAAGCTGATTCGCGATTTCTTCCTCTCCAAACAATCACTTCTTCTTCCTTCGCCTCACCACCGCCACCAGGTTCCTTTCATTTCCAAAATTTATCTCTCTGTAAATTGTTTGATTATTTCTTTATTTATCATTGCTGTTGATTTGTTGCTTGTATAGGGTTGGAATAGGAATAGAAGGTTACTTCTGGGCTGGGAAGATAGACGTAGATACAGCGTCTTCAATGACTTCTCGAACAAGATTAAAGGCGAAGCTGTTAGGTATTCCTCTCTCTATCTGTCCTATCTGAATTGAATTGCACCGTGACACTTATAACTGCTATGTTCGAGTCCAACGAGCTAGGTTAGTGAATTCAATGAGCTTATTAATACGTTAAAGTATTTTAAATCTCAATTTTAACATGATTTACCAAAGCAATGCTCTTAATTTGTATTAATAAATCATAGAAGATGCTGAAGTCCAAATAAATTCGCACCTACTCCCAGAAATTTCTCCAGGCTATCTGGCAAAACTGTAGCATGTGACATAGAAAGAAGGAATTAAAACAAATATGTTGTATGGGAGTTCACTACCATTTATATACTTGCAGTGTGTTAAAAAAATATACATGCACACACACAGATACACCTGCTTTATAAGAGATTAGAGAAATAAAAATTGTTCTTGAGATATGTTTTGTACTTTGAACTGCTTGGGTTACAATTGTAAGTAGTAGCTAGTGGCATTATTTATTATCCTTGTGCATGTATTTTCTAATCTGGTTCTAATTTGGTGCATTTAATTCCTTTGTAATGTTTGTTTGGACAATAGCGGTTATATGCAAGTCACTTTCCTGAAACTAAATGAAAACATAGGCTTGACCTTGATATAGTCCTTGTATGTTTTGTTCTGTTGATTTTTTCTGAGGTTTTATTTTCTTTTATGGGTGTTACTGTTGGGTTTATATATATTTCATCATGAGGGTTGTAGTCATTTATTTTTATATAGTGTTTAACTTTGTCTATTTTATTCAATGTGAGACTTTTGACTCACACTTGGACTATTCCCAACAGTTACCGTTGCATTATTAGTGTATTGTCTTTGATGGTTGCAGAAACCAAGAATTCCAACAGTCTGTCAAGGAGCTGAAGGAAAAAGCAGATGAGCTTAAAGGGGTAAAAGAAGAGCTAAAAGAAAGGTAAGTGTTGTATTTGGTGACCATGATTTAGTATTTTTTTGTATTACTGTTAATAGGCTGTGACATACCATCGTATGTCAAGGCTGGCTCAACTCTTTAACGGAGGCCTCATATGGTTAAATGTCTGATACAGAACAAAGCAGAAAACTGAGAAGCTGTACAAACAAGTGGACGAGGTTTGGACGGAAGCTGAAGCTGCGGCAAAGAAGGTATAATCAAAGGTCATACTCAGTTTCTACTCTTGGTTAGTAATGAAAATTAGTTATGATAAAAGGGGGAAAAGAACTCACTTCTGATACTAAATAAACAACTTTGAGTTTTGCATCAATGCATAAATGGACTATGAAGTCATTGGATGTGTAATTGTGTAGAAAGTCTATTGTGGACTTGCACCGATCTTGATACAAATTTCATGGTATAGTTTTTTTTTTTTTGGTTAGGTAAAAGGATGCATACCTTAGATTTCTATTTACGTCATTCTTCCATTGTTTGTTTGTGCAGCTAATTGCGATTGTTATTAACTTTGTTCCGGGGAACTTGGTATCCATATATCTATTTTGAATAAGCTGACACGCTTCCTGGAATTTAATTGTACGTTTTGCAGGTTTCTTACAATGTTAAAGAGAAAATTTCAGCTGCAACTGAGGAGGTCTGTTTATGATCTAAAACTCTGCTCTTGAAAGTGAAATTAACAGGTTATTGATACTGCTTTTGTTTAATCAGGTGAAGGGAACTTTTGGGATAGGAAAGCAGGAATCTTCTGGATCAACTGATTCTTCAACCAAACAGGGTGCTGATGTAAATGGAGAAAATAAGACATCATCCCAGGAAGAGCAAACCCAGCAATCTGGATCTAGCAATGCTACAGATTCATTGTTTGGGAAATTTAAATCAACTATTTCCTCTCCAAATATTTCTGCTGCCTTCCAAAAATTAAAGGATGCAAAGATAGTTGACATAACCAAGAAAAGTTATGACATAGTAAAAGAGGAGTTAAGCAGTACTCCAACAAAGAGAAAGCGAGTTCCTTTTGCATCAAGTGGTGAAACAAGTACAAGAACAGACCTTGTTGTTATGCCATCTAAACAATCTTGGTGGAGTAAGAAATTTGATGAGTTCAGGGAGAAGGTAACTTGGTTGCAGTCCTTCTGTTATTGGATTTTCTGAAATGCTTTCCATTGAATTATCTTTGCTTTTTCATAAAGGTGAAAGGCCATCCAGTATCCAAGCGGTTCCTTAAGTATAGTGACCCAGTGAAGACAAAGGGCCAGGAGGTATGCTCTACTCTGGACTCCTGAGGTTCTTTGTTCTATTAAAACAATTGTGTTCCTAATGGTGGTTAGTTATATTATGATATATTGTGCAGCTTGTCTCATTTGCATTCTTAAGCATTAGTGTCCTATTTGATAATTCATGAATGTGCATGGAGAAAATGTTACATGTTTAACTTTCAAATCACATTTTTTGGCATGGTATTTTATATATTTATTGGAATTGACAGATAGTAGAGGACTTGCGCGAAAGATATGAGACCAGTGATAGCCCCATTGTTCACAAAATACAGGAGTATGTCATCAAGTTTCTCTTTGCACTCATTCTTGTTCTTTGGAATTAGATATATCAAATGATTGGTTACTGGTAATAGTTATGCATGCTACTATACTTGTCTGATTATAGTCTAAATAGTATCAATGTATGATGCGAATTTAAGCTCTAATTCACCATGAATTTATTTTTCAGTATCAATGATAGTATGTTTCAAGAGACAGATGCTGCAATTTCTTACAAGGAAATACGTCAACGGGATCCGTAGGTTCTTAAGACTTTTGTTTCTATCTTAGTGTTAGTATTTTATTGTTATTTTAGTTGCTAACATATTTTCTTTTATCTGGTTACATGGACCAGTTATTTCTCATTACCAGAATTTGTTGTCGAAGTACAGGAGGCAATAAAACCAGTGCTTAATGCTTACATCAAGGTGGGTTATAGTTTGAAGAAGAATGCTTAAAATGTGTTCTCTTTTATGTGCAATCAATTTCTCATTCCATTTTTGAATCAGGCATAGGTTCATGGCCAATACTTAGGTGTAATTCTATTTGCTATCTTACTCTAACAAGTGACACTTTACGTTTCATTGTTTTCTCATCTCTGGTCACTTGTCTTTCTTTTAGAACAAATCCTCAACATCATCACCAGTTGTAAGTTGTAACTGAAATGGATGTTTTCATGCAAAGCCTAGTTTAATCAAATAAAAAAGGGAAAACCGGATGATGATTATGATAACTTGTGGCATTGGTTATATGGTTGGAGCAGAAAATGTTATAGATCTTAGAAAGTTGGATGATATATATATATATATATATATATAAAAACTAAAAGGCTAGATTTTCTGAGTTACTGAAATCATCAGGTAAGAACACTTTTTTAATAATCATTTTGAAAAGGAAAACCAACAATTAGGTTAAACCTTTGGATTTAATGCTATGTTTAGTGAGAATCACTTTAGTGAAAAAGAAGGGAGGCAATGTCTTCAAATATGGGTTAAGAAAGATAACAATGTGCCTGGTTGGATGTGTGGGGTTCATTAACATGAAATGCTTGTTTGAAGATTTAGACTTCCTATACATGAAAAGGGCAGTTGCAGTTGTTAGTTGAAGTTGGCTACTGAAGTGGAAGAAGTTGATCGATGATAAGTTGTTAAAAACTGATACCTGTATCACTTGTTAAATACAAAACATGATAGGGATAAAGCACTTTCATCTAAGCTTTACTCTAAATCTAATTTTTTGGCTGGGCTGTATTTATGGTTTATGAATAAGACTTTGATTTTAATTATATGTTCAGGGAGATGTTGAAACATTAAAGAAGTATTGTAGTCCTGAGCTGGTTGAACGCTTGAAAGCAGAGCGTCATGCTTACCAAAGTAATGGCATATTCTTTGATAACAAGGTGAGATTTGCAATTTTCTTAATCTTTCTTGTTGCTTTCTCTGTTTAATGACTTCTTGTTTTGAATGAGGTTGTTTGGGATAGAGAGATAAAGTGAAAAAAAGAAAAACTTTAATGAGTTAAAGAAAAACAGATCTTGTGTGTGGTGATTAATAAGTTCCTATTTTAAAGCAAATATTTTCTCTTGCTGCCGCACGAATTTTCAATGAATTTCAATGTATCCGCAAGGATATGTTCCCTTATTTAACGTATTGGTGATTCAGAGAGGTTTTACCCATAAATGATGCAATTCTATATAAAGTATTTATATCCGAATTTATCTTAGTTAAGATAGTGTAACATTATATTGTGAATCTACGTAATTGTTTCTGCAACTAAACATGGTATGGTTCTTTACCTACTAGGATATTTCGTTTTTTCTTTTAATTATTTAACACTAATGCAGATTCTGCATGTATCTGATGTGGATGTAAGAGAGACCAAGATGATGGGTTCATCTCCAGTGATTATTGTAATGGTATGTAATTTATTACTTTCCGAACTTCATTGCTAATTTATAAATTTTCTTATGAAGTTGAATGAAAACTTTCATGGATGATTTTGTTACAATGAATTTTCAGTTTCAAACACAGCAAATCTACTGTGTACGTGATAGGAATGGGGCAATTACGGAAGGAGGCAAGGTAAATTCTGTGTTTTCTAACAGTTTATATTTTGTAATTGCCATATGTACAATGTGCAAAAGCTATGCCATTTGAGAGTGGGCACCTCTTATTGCCGTAAACATTTATAATGCCATTTACTTTACAGATTTTCTCTTTCCTTACCCCTTCCTTAAGAATCTCGATGAAATTTGATCCCATCTCACAATTCAATTCCATGTTTGGACATGGATAAGTAAGGTTGAATGTTATATGCATGCATATTTTTCACATTTAAATGTATACTGTGTGGAAATGCTTGGTTTCACAGTTGCACTGATATAAAATGGTTTGTTTTGTATTGAGAAAGACATGCAAATAACGTAATAATTGCACCTCATGTCTCAATGCTGTCTGCTTTTTTTTATCTGTACATCATATTCGTTTATGGTTATGGTTTTTGGTGTCGTCATGAGTAGTAAATTTTTAGTGTTGTCCTTATTTCATGTAAGTCTGATAGGACAAGTTTCTCTATAAACACTTCTATTGATAGAAATCAGAAGAAATAAAGGAGTGTAATCCACAAGCACTTGTGAGTTAAAAATAAGAAGGAAAATAAATTGAATTTTTGTACAAACTAAATTCAATTGTTCCAAAAAAAAAAAATTGGAGGAATTGTACGGAAGAGTTTCTACAAATTATTTTATGCGTAAGCTAAATTTTATGTAGAAGTTCTTTTCAATTTTCTTATTTTTTCCTCTGCCGAAAATGTGTTTGTGGAGAAACTTATCCAAAGAGACCATTAGAAATTAATGTATGACATAATCTCGGACATGTCACATGTGTGACACCACTTTCATGGAGTGACTACAACCTTTTCGATTTTTAACTATGATTTATTTCTTTGGTAGGACACAATCCACACTGTATTCTATTTTTGGGCATTACAACAAATGGATCAAGAAGATCGTGGGGAAGATGGCATTTACCTAATGTGGAGACTAAGAGAGATGCAACAGCAAGGCATCCAAGCCCTCATCTAGTTTTTGACATGACTTCCTTATCCAGGGATTTGTATAATTGAGCCTTTATATTATTCTATACTCTACCTCTGATTTTTTTCTTGGGGCCAAGTTGTTGTATCCCGGTGATTAAATCCAATAGTTTTTTTTTTTCACATACTAACTAGAAAAATAATTTGCACTTGAGTTCATTGTTTTATGTTACCTGAGCTGGGGCAACGGTTTTACTCTGCTCGCAACCCAGAAATTGTTAATATAGTGGAGACATTATTTGTTTCTTTAAAAAATAATTTATAGTACCCGGTCCGTAAAGTAAGCACTTTTCTTTGTTTATCAGAAGGTTTGGATGCACAGATTCTGATGATGAATGTGGAAATATGTCACAGAAAGACCTCCATTGAACATTTTGAATAATACAAAAATATTCTATCATTCTTATTACAGGTGAATTTATGGATTTGTAAATGCCTATGGCTATAATTCATCGGATTTAAAAACGAACGTTAAAGGCAAAGCGAAACTACTTTTTAGTTACAATTTTGAAACATGAGATGAAAAGCACGAATTGGCTGTTTTCAAGAAGAGTTACATATATACTTTTTTGTTGATGTAAATATATTTCAAGATTCTTAAAACATTCCGCAGCGAAACAAGAAGACATTTACGCGGTGTTCGGGCTGTTTCGTGTAGGAGAAGTAGAGCAAAAGTAATATGAAAATAAAATAAAAACAAAGAAGAAAAAAAGAAGAAAACGTTTTTGGATGAAAAAAAAATAGTGTTTTGTCAACGATGTTTAATTTTTCAATAGATGTTCTTTGAGGAGAACAGTGTAAATTTCCTGTTTTTATCTTTTTGAATATAGATAAAAGGAGTTGAATGAAAGTTAAAGACAAGATAAACATTCTGTTTCATATAATAAAATAAAAAAAATTACATTAAATTGTAATAGTATTCAAATCATAACTAAACATTACATAAAATTATATTACTAACATATGGTACAAAAATATTACAAAGTTGGAAATTGATAACATAAAATATATGTCAAGCAGAGTAATAATTAACAGAGAAAGCGGCGTAAACAGAGTACTGTGATCCTAAAAGAGTGGGAGAAAGAGACAGTAATGCGAAGAGTATTATATTATGTTGAGAGCTGTGTTTGGTCGAACTACTCAACGCTTGCACCATCTTCATCGCACCACAACCAAATCATTTTTCGAATACCTTCATTCGTACGTTCTTTCTTTCTCTCCTTCTTCCTTCAAATTTCAATTTACCCATATTCTCTTATCAACCCACCCCACACACCCAACTTAAAATGCCTTGAAATTCAGATTTAAATTGAATGTTCTCCCCAGCCCAGTGTTTCCGAATGAAATTGACTTAGTCTTTGTTTGACTAAATGGGGTTTGGCGATCAATTTTTCAAATATCATTTGTTTTCGAAAGATTATTTTATTTATCCGAGAAACGTAGTTCTTCAAATGCCTTTCTGGGACTACAAAAAAAAAGGAGATTTTTTTCTCGGAACAAGTTAGTTCCACCTTCCATGTGGAGAGAGTGACTGTTAAATTAACAAAGAGGAAAAAAAAAACATGAGAATGGAAGCCGCCGATGCATACAGGACTTATCTTACTCGAGCTGAATTGTCTTCAGCAAAGGATACATGTAGTCCTTACAAAGAAGTCGACTCTATTGTAGTGTTTGAATTTCATTTTTTTCTTATTTCAATATTGCTTCATGTTGTAGGACAGGCCTCATGGAGAGTAATGGGAACTTGGTAAAGCATGTTGAGAAACAAACCACTCGAGTTTTGTTTTGTGGACCCCATTTCCCTGCTTCTCATGAATATACAACAGAGTATCTGCAAAATCATGCCAATATCAAGGTAAAATATTATTGATAAGACATGTTCATCATATCCAAAAGCATGATATACCTTGTTTTCAGATGAATATAAGACAAATTTTGGCATGCGATGGAGACTACATTTCTCAATTTCCTTTCTAAGAGAAATGTTGTATCAGTTCTGCATAATTGTAACTCTTCTCAGTGCAGTTACTTGTGGTTAAGATAACTTCCAATACGATCTTTAGATTGTACTACTAGCTTTGCAGTTATACAATCTTTGTATTAATGTGAGAAAAATGTTCTCATTAGTTTTAGTTTAGATCAAAAAGCTATCTATTGCATTTGTAGGTTGATGTTCTCTCTTTTGAAGATGTGCGCAAGGATATTGCCAAGTATCATGTCTGCATAGTAAAAAGCATGAAGCTAGATTCAGACATAATTTCTCGTGCGGTTCAGATGCAACTTATAATGCAGTATGGTGTTGGGCTGGAAGGTACTGTGATTACTGTCACTTGAGGTTTAATGCAAAACATGAGGAAGATTAATGTTTTCTCATATTTATTGTAAATGTAATTTTGCATTCTATTTTGTCTTCCCTCCCATCCTGTTAAACCTCGTCGGAGTATCAAATTGATAAATAGTGAATTTTTCTCCAAGGTATTGATATTGATGCTGCAACAAAGCATGGAATCAAAGTTGCTAGGATCCCAGGTGATGCTACCGGAAATTCAGCTTCATGTGCTGAAATGGCCATATATCTAATGCTAGGTCTCCTCCGAAAGCAAGTATGATGTCTTCAATTTGAAATAAAAAAATTCCATTTTTTTCTAAATGCATTATGTTCTATTTTTGAAAAAAAAAAAAACATTGTTCATGCAGAATGAACTGCAAGTTTCCATACAACAGAAGAAGCTTGGAGAGCCAATTACTGACACTTTATTTGGTAAAACTGTGAGTGTATCGATTATTTTTGGAAAACAATAATATTCTGTTCTGCTCCCTTTCTTTTTATTCTTGTTCCTGGTTATTGTTTTTCGTAATGGTTACATGCCTCAATAGAAATGGATCTCAGCCTATTCTAACTAAATAAAAGCTATTACTTGTACTTTTAAAGCAGGAAGAAGGGGATAGATGATCAATGAAATATATTACAGATGATGCTTGGGGGGCTTACAAAACTAATATGGATAACATGTATATAAATACTGATTTTCTTTTCTGGAAGTCTAAAATTGATTGAATTAGGTTTCATTTTGTTAAACAGTATTGGGTTAAACAAATGATAAAGTTTGTGTTCTATTTGGGCTGTGAAAATTATGTTTAGTTCAGACTTCAGTTTTTGGTGTATCTGGTCAGAGTCCTTTCCTAGAACCCCTCGAGAATTGCTTACATTTTGATTTGTATAATGTCATACACAGTTTCCTAGACCAAATATTTTCTGTACTACACGCAGAAGTGATAGAGTTATGTTAAACAGTACAAGGGTAAAACAACCATGAACAGAGTAAAATTTCTCCTTTAACATTTGTTTTCCTCACAAAGTGTAATTTCTGTACATGGATTTGTTTGTGATAATTGAATGTACTGTTTGTGGAAAACTAATTTTTAATGGTAATGTAGATATTTATTTTGGGCTTTGGGAACATTGGAGTGGATTTAGCAAAGCGTTTGCAGCCATTTGGTGTACAAGTTATGGCTACAAAGCGTAGCTGGGCTTCATATGCACAAGACGTTAGCAAATTAAACAGAAGTATTTTCCTTCCCAATTTTTGTGGGCCATAACTTGTAATAAGCTTCAGTTGTTCATCTATTTGTTAACATGTTCTTTATTATTTTGTTGAAGATGATGAACGTGATCTTGTTGATGTGAAGGGTAGTCATGAAGATATATATGACTTTGCTAGGAAGGCTGACATTGTTGTTTGCTGCCTAGGATTAAACAAGGAAACGGTTGGACCTTTTGCAATCCTTCATTTATTTTATTTTAGCTACTTTTAGCCACTTCGGTTCCCTATTTGTTTTTTATTACAGTTTTTGAGATTGGTGAAAACCTATGTTTTTAAAACTATGGTAGATGGTTGATACAGATGTTGACAAATGGGTAAACACAAACATTTTGTTAGTATATTTTTTTATCCTATCTTTCTTCTCCTTTTTTCGTTTAGATACGTGTTAGAAGGTTTTGTTTCTTTTTCCTTAGCAGTAACCAACGTACTGATGCAGAATCTAAGTTGATTATTAACATAAATCTGTTTGTGCTTAAAAGCTTCTTGACATCTAGTTCTGCCTTTTTTGTAAAAGCTTTTAAGTGCATTCTGTGAACTAGGCATAATATTAATGGACTTTTTTTCATTACATCGTTGTTGACTTCGATATGATGTTTTTCAGGCTGGTATTATAAACAATAAGTTCGTATCTTCTATGAAAAAGGTGTGTTTACCATCTCAGATGAACTTCCCTGATTTACTTATTTTTCTTTTTATTAAAGTTGGGCTCATAGTGCATGTACAAGATCTTGGGAGATGGGTAAATGTTACAGTACTTTTGGTATATATTATCTTTGATACCTCAGTATGAAATATTTTCAAATGGAAACTATTGAATAACTTACGAATTTCAATAGAAGAAACTTTTCCTGTTAGCCTCTGTTGGAATAAAAGTACCTATCAAGGAGATCGTACTTATTTTTCTTTTTATTGAAATTAGTCTCATAATGCATGTACAAGATCTTGGGAGATGGACGGGACCTGTCATTTTATGATGAGTGATTTTTAGCTGTTTTTACCATTCTCATTTTGTTTTCTGACACAGTGTGAAGTCATTGCAAATTTATTAGTTCTCCTGCTAACACCACACCACATTATCTGTAGAAAAACAAGCAAATGCAACATTAATGAAATATCATTTGGTTTAATTTGCTAGTTAGTTGTAACTTTTTAATGAATTTCCTTTGTATTAAGCAATTGTATATTTCAGGGTGCGCTTCTGGTAAATATTGCTAGAGGTGGTCTTGTGGACTATGAGGCTGTGATAAAAAACCTTGAATCAGGTCACTTAGGAGGGTTAGGCACTGATGTTGCTTGGACCGAGCCGTTTAACCCTGATGACCAGATATTTAAATTTAAGAATGTTATCATGACTCCTCATGTTGCAGGCGTTACTGAACATTCTTATAGATCCATGGCTAAGGTGTGTAGAATCCATAAAAAAGTCATTTTGCCTATGCTTAATTGCTTTTTTAATTTATTTTTCTGAATTATATATGCTATCATTGAATATATATTAAGAGAAAAGAGAGAGAGAGAGAGAGAGAGAGCACCAATAAACTCCTGTCAAATCTGATACTTTTCTTGCCTGTTGTTCTGCTGCAGACTGTTGGTGAAGTTGTTCTTCAGCTTCATGCCGGGCTTCCTTTGACAGGAATAGAGTTAGTTAATTGATTTAGTGCAAAAAAATAATTTCATTATCGTCCACTTCCAGAATTTTATAATTTAAGAAGAATTCTGAGGTGCCAAAACTCTGCATTTTGAAAAGAAAACTAAGATAAAGCTATGTTATGTGTTGTCCATTTGTTGTTTCCATCGTTGTAAATGACCAATTGTTCTTTAGTAGTGGGCTGTGGAAACGAAATGAACGTTCTGTTATATGCAGACAACTAATATCACTGAATGATGTTTATTACAAGTAATGGTTTGATTTTGGATCCCATTACCATGATTGGAAATACATGACTAAGTTGTAGGAAGGACTAACTGTGATTTGTAATGCATGAAATCTTGAAATTATGTTACTTTGGATAACATAAGCAGATGTGCAGATGTTATACTTTAGTTAGAGTACTTAAAAGCATGTTTTGCGGTGCTTATTGCTTTGACGTCAAAGTCATATGAATGGCTTATTTACATTTTCATTCCTGCCATTTTAATTTTTGGTCATTTCTATACAGAAAGAATGAAAGCATATTGCAGGGAAGAAATAATATGTTTCTAATTACTTCTGTCAATGATACAAATGAAATGACCAGTTTCGATGTTTACTGAGAAAATGGATACTTAAGATTGAAAGTGGAGTATTTTGTTGACAATTTTAATGTTTAATCCATCTTTTTGATGGTTGTTTTTACCCTGCAAGTTAATAAAATTTATCAGCATTTTAATTCTTTTAATATTTATCTAGCACTTCGAAAAATGCTTTCTAAGCTGATGTTAAAAAATCAAGTATATAGATCTAATTATATATTATGTATTTTATATTTCAAAGAATGATTTAATGTTAAATTATTGAAGACACATTATACAGATAAGACTACATTACAATTATATTAAAATACTACAAAGGGGCAATGAAAGAGGCAAATGTAAATAATACTTAAAATTAAAGATAGATATTTATAACATTAATCCGTAAGCTTGGACTTCATCAGGGGTTCTCGTTCGAGTGAACCAAGTTCCTGAAAGGTCATAAGTGTTATCACATTAGTTTCTAAAAATTAAGAAAATGTTAAATAAGTCTTTGAAATGGGAAATCCTTTTCCTATGATTTTAGACTAACATGATTGTCTACTAATGTTTTCACAATTTGTTTTTCTTAATTTCTTTTAATCCAGATATTAATGTGACAACTTCCAACATTTTAGACAAAAGTGGCTTTCCTGAATTTAGATATTTTGGTTGGAAAAATCACACTAAATAAAGAACTATTTTTGGAACATTTTTAAAAATATTATACATATGATTTATATGTCTTTTCTAAGCATTTTACTACTTGAACCTAAGAAAGTTGTTTTTTTTTTAATAAAAACAAAAGTTACACATGTGGGGTGCTTAGAAATACTGACTACAACATGAGAGATATAATAACATCAGATTACATACCTTACAAAAACATAGTTTACAGATAGGATACATTGTTATCAATCTCAGCATTACAAGTCTTTGTTATTCTGTACAATTTATGTCACGCAAGAACATATGAGTGAATGACTACAAAGAAATTTTGTGACAATGCTACTTTTTCAAACAGCCCTTACCTTCAGCTTTATTTCTGAGTTCTTTGGACTTGAAGGACTTGAGAATTTATGTACCAGAATTTTGAAGAACGGTAAAAACACTACAAATAGAGTACCTAAAATGATCGGTGAAGCAGCAAGCCACCCTAATAACTGCAAAAGTTTGATAAAAAAGGGATTTTAAAAATTGAGCAGAACAAATTTTGGAAAGGGCATCAAACATGAACATTGCAGAAAGCAAAAATGATTCAAGCGGAAGGCATTTGTGAGGGCTAGAAACATGAAGTAATCCAGCATACATTGAAAAACCATATCCAAGGGGAAAAGTTAACAGCTTTCTGAATCTCTAGGTACAAAAGCATTCCGATATAAAGCACAGAATAGAAAGATTTACTGTCACTGTATCACAAAAGAGACTTAAGTGGTAAAAACCATTCCACTGTTCATAACTTTTTTATCAATAAATTTCGATTTAAACAAATTCAGAAGAGAAGACTTAAAAAAACATGAATGATGTCTGTTTGAGTGCACTGAATAGCACCAGAAGTGAAGTTATGTATATACTAAAATACAGCAATTAACAAAAAATGACATAAAACACAAAAACTGCAATTAGGAATGACAGAGCATAGCACATCAGTGCTCCATTTAAGCATCCAATACAATGAAATAAAAACCTAGCCAACTCCTCAAGTATGTTGAAGTAAAAAAAAAAAAAAGACTAAAGGTGCAATAAATTACATACTAAAATGAAAAGCATAAAAATATAGCTAGTTTACAAAATGAGAGATCAACATTACACTATGCCTTTCTTGTTAGAGGAAAATAGGAAATACAACAAAAAGATGTGTGCTTATAGTGGAGTCACAGTTGAGACAAATTTTAAAATCTTCAATTAAAAATTGAATAGAAAAGTAAACGACAGGGACAAGATTGACTATTGGTTAATAAATCAGCTGTAAATTAAGTCAATGCTCCATTTGAAACTTCAAACTAAGGTAAAGTGGCACATATGGGAAGAGAAGAAATGAATGTACTGTTTTTATTAAATTTTGGGTACACATGTCTATATTTAAGACAAATCCACAAGAAAACATTATGTGATAGCACCTACCGCATGGGCAATGCTTAATAGGACTTCATGTGAAGCTTCGCCGGTAAAGACTTTCTTTAAAGCATCAGATGTTAAAGGGAAATGAGATCCACCAGTGATAATTTCACCAAAGCGTAGAAATGGTACAACCAAACTGAAATAACAAATAAAAACAAACAACAATGTACAAACAAGAGTATAATTAATATGTATATATAAGCTATTACGAAAAAAAAGCATTGGTCTAGAAATAAGAAAACTAAACTGAAATAACAAATAAAAAAGCAAATACCCATGTACAAAAAAGAGTTAAATCAATAGTTAAACGCACACATATGTATATATACTCTATTATGGAAAAAAAGGGAAAATTATAATCTAGTAATAAGAAGAACATCTGCTGCACGGATTTATTTCTTTACGAAACAAATTTAAAACAAAATGAATTTCCAATTAGGAACCCTTTCTTTGAACATAGAAACATGTTTCTGAATGAACATAATTTGAATCATATATAACCCTTCCAATTAAAATTTGGATGACTAGACCCTTCATTAAGTTTTGTTAGGTTTTCCAAAAGGCAGTTCTAACAAAATTAAAGTCATAAAATTATTTATAAGATATTTGCACAAAATTTTTAATTATAGCATGGCCAACAAAATAAAAGTTCAATGATAAATAATTCCCCAAAGAGAAGGAAAGTAGATGCAAAGAGAACACGGAATACATGTTACCTCAACTCTATTGGAGTAGCAATGAAGTTCGCTAGCATCACAGTTGGAGCATGGCAAAGTCGTCCAAGCAACGCAATAGCCACCCCACAGAGGAATACAGTGACACCTATTTGAAAAACATTAGTATATCAACAAATTATAGAAGAATGTGTCATTATTTCTCAGATATCTAATTAACAGCACATTTGCTTCTTTTGGTAGTCTTGTGATGCATTTGATAGGTTGAATCAGTTTATACTTTATACTTAATTCTAGTTGCTGCTCAATCTTGAAATCATACATTTTTGGGATTATGTCAGTCACGTTGCATTTTCCATGAGCTGCATCTCTATTCTCTGGAGTTAATTGAAAGATATAGTTTTCGGAAATTAGAGAGAGAATAAACTGATTATGCTAGTTTGCTACCAATACTAGACTGTGGTTACCTAGAGATTGTAATGCAAAACTAATTAATTTAAAATTGACTGTTCAGACCTCAAGACAAAACAGATGAAACATGTTAGACAGCCAATTAAGAATCCTATCCCAATCATTACCCTGGATGAACAGATACTTGCCTTTTCTGTTGGAAGCCACTTCAAATATTCAGACAGAAATCAGTGCTTTATGCAACAGCCAAATTCCATTTTCCCAGAAAAAGACCCAGCAGGTAAGCCTGGCTAAGTTTAGGCCCAGGGCAGGTGATTCTCAACTTATCAGCATATTTATCATTAGGAATCAATTGAGTCTGACTAAATTCCTCCTTTGCAAAGTTAACAATTATTATATATTATGTTAACCGATGTAATGTTAGGGTAACCATTGAAGAAAGAAATTGTAATACATTCTTTTCAACAATGCTGATGCACACAAAACTAGTAATAGTAGATATAACTTTGTTTTGTGTGTTGTGCCAGTATCAACTGTTATTAAGTTTTTATATATGAATAAATTATCTTAATGATGGATAGATTTCCTCCCTCTTTGGTTAATAGACTGGGACAATATCTAACGGTTATACAAAAATAGTTGTTTCTATTTTGCTTAACCTGGATCATGGATGTACTTGCTCAGAGAAAGGTATTTATGAAGAAAAGGCCCATCATGAAGAATACTTAGCCTCCAACACCAGTCAATTGAGATAAAAATATGCTGACATGAAGTGCCAAAACTCAAATTAACATGGCTGACCGAGTTGGTCATGTCTCCTTTCAGTTTTCCCTAATTCAAAAGTTAGTGCAGCATGAAGCTTCCCTTTATGTGGTTCTATACTAACATATTGAATGTATAACCCCTCTAAGATGCCTAGTGTTTTAGAAAAGAACTCACCACATCACATATCTGAAGCCACTTTTTGTTGTCACCAATTACAACACAAGTATATAGTTAACGTTCTACATACTAGATAGTAACATTCTATATTTATTTTCCTCCACCCTGAAATTTATATTAACTTCACTAGATCCATAATGCATGTATGGGGAAAAGGTTCTCTACCCTTTGTGACACACGCATCACATTATAAATCAGAAGGAAAATCAAGTTAAAATGGTAGAGATGCTGAGCATAAATGCTGGACAACAAACAGAACCTTATTCAATCTACATGTATGCAAGTAAGTAGCAAATGAAACAAATAAATCATCTTCTAAGTTGATTCCAACATAAATGACTATATAATCCCAGGTGGGTTAATTACAACGTACCACATATAGGAAACACTCCCAATGTAAGACCAAGAGCAGCAGAAAAAGCCAACTGCTTTGGTTCAGCTCCTCTGAAAAAAAAAATGCCAAAATTATCTATCTACCTTCACGAGCCTAATTGTCATAACAAATGATAGATATTCAAAGACTTCCAAAGGCAAAACAAGACAACTATTTCACTTCCATAAAAGCAATTGATTTTTCATTTTCCAGCATAATACGCATTCTTACATGGCTTCTCCAAGGTGGATAGAAAGAATAAGCCACAACCATGAATGTACATAGCCAGGCTCCAACAAGAGGCCACTCAAAAATTGTCCTTTTAAATAAGATATACACAGAGTACTACACTCCCAACCCTAATTCGTTCTAGAAAGGGAGTAATTAAAATGAGGAACAAATATATTATCCATCATGAATATCCAATGCAATGGAAAACCAAATTTAAGAAAAAATAGATGACAGATAAAATCAGACGCAGCAACGATTCAGAAAAGAAATACCAATAGCCGATCAGAGAAAGAGAGGGCAAAAACGAAACTTTTGAAGAGTACCTGCGGACAATGGCGAGAAGGGGATCGGTGACCTTCTTTTGGAACCAATTGGGTGCTACCACTTTCCCACTGGCCATCTTCGTCAAAAGTTTCAAAATTCAACTTCCAACTTGGAAGGGTATTCACCAAATTGAGACACCACCCAGATATTCAAAACCAGAGAATTAGGGTTTCTCTAACCTCACCTCCAATCCAATGAAAATAAAATAAAAAATTGTAAAACCAATTATTCTTTATTTGTGAGAGAAAGTACATAAATTTGAGTAGCTTAATTGATTGATTGAATATGGGAAACAGAAGAATTGAGAACTGAAAATTGCTAAAGTTGGTGAGAGAGGTATTAGGGGAAAGGTTAAATATGCATCTTCTACTCATCCTTGCCCTCTCAATTTCAATGCAATCATTGGATCACATACCTAATTTTAATAACTTTAATAACATGTAAAAAAAACTTTAATAACTTTAATAACATGTAAAAAAACTAATTAAATGCATTAATTAGGACCTTTATAGTACAAACTTAACGTCTCAATTTTTTATTTTTTACATTCACTTAACAACTTGCAATTATTTTAATAATTTATTTATACATTTAATTTTAAAGTTATCTTTCGTATTATATTTATTTATATATATATATATATATATATATATATATATATATATATATATATATATATATATATAAATTATGAACCTATAAACATTTCGTTTGAGTGGAGGAAAGAAAATGACATTTTAAAGTTTCTATCTTTCTGTAGAGAAACTGCTATTAAGAATGTATAAAAAAATTTAACTATACCTTTTGAGATATTTTTAACAAAATATGTTCTGAAATATATATTATTAATTTAAGTTTTAATTGTTCTGAAATATCTAATAATAATTTTAAGTTATTATTTTGTATTTCACATTGATATACCATTTTATTGTTTTTAAAAACAATAAAATATTCCCGATTGTAACATATATTAAAGTTTGTTATTAAACATTGTTGTTAACGTCTTGAGTTAATAATAATATTATGAATTAAACTTTTTTTACCATAAAATTAAAATTAAAATTAGTCATTATTTAAAATTTAAAATTTGTTTTATACTTAATTTTAGAAAGTAATAAATTTAGTTTTGTTCGATGTGACAGGGTTTTTCACTTAAGACATATGTCATGTTGACGTGTCACTTGATAAGTATGGTCCACGTTACAAAAATTAATTTTGTTAATTAAATTAAAAATTTTCAAAAAATGTGTATTTTTCTCTTATTTTCATCTTATCAAGCATTAAACTCATAACCTCAAACATTTAGTAAGGAAGTTTTGATTTAGCAAGAATCTGAATGAACAAAAGTCACTATTTAATTCTGCTTTCAATTTCTGTTTTTTTTTTTCATCTCAATGTAATTTATAGTTGGTTAAATATGGTTTTGATTTCTAACTTTCACTGAATTTTAGAATTAGTTTATTTCAAAATTTTGAAATTTTGAACCAATTCAGTATTTCATCTTTTTAAATGTGTGGATTTAGTCCTTCTAATCAAATTCTTTTAGGTTTATTTGATGTTTCGCACACGTTTCATACTAGTAGTTGACTTAATATTAAAATAAAAATGTGTTAAACGGTGTAAACAACTCAAAAACAATATACAATCATCAAATATGTATGAAATATCAAATAAACTTAACAAAATTTGATTAAAAGAACGAAATCCACTTATTTTGGAAGATGAAAAACTAAATTGATCCAAAATTTTAAAATGAACTAATTTTAAAATTCATTGAAAATTAAAGAACCAAACACGTATTTAACCATTTATAGTTGAATGTGATCACGCATATTTAAAAAATACATACACAGGCACGATTGTGTTTATACTAGTATAAACAATAAATCTTATTCTAAAGACTCCTAAAAACTGACTAAAGGATAATGCTCTAAGAGAATCCAAAGAATACTTAATAACATTAAATCAAATTAAGTTCTTAAACTCAATATAGTGATGAATTGTAATGCGTGTTGTTGTTTTATAGATCAAAATTTTAAGTGAAGCACTTTTTGAAAGAAAATGGTATGAGTTTAGATTTTATAATGATGTTTTCTCTGTTACTTTTTGTATTGTGTCTTTAAAATACATTGATAATCATTTATTTTTAAATTTTAAAATATATTACAATTATCTTTAGAACACCAAAATAATGTGTTTTTAATACTTAGTAAAGGACAATACAAAAGAACTTAGCAGAGAAATCGAATTCGAAGTGACACATGAATGTTTTGTGATGATTATCATAATATCTTGTCTGCAGCAACTAGGTGGGATTAGATGTTTGGTTTCTTGTTTTTCATCTTCTTCCACTCATTGTTATGGCCAAATTAAGTGACATTTGAAGTTTAAAAAATTGTATGATGAAATATCTGAGCAGAAGATAAAGATAAAGGTGGAGAAAAGCAATGGCAAGCAAAAAGTGGAGCATACTTACAAAATTTGCATGGTAAGTTTCACGTGAGTTTTAAAGGGAAATTATTGATCGGGAATGACAAACACGAATCACTGTTTCGACCACTATCTCTACTTAAAATGGCTCTTATCAATGTCTCAATGTAACAAATTTTGTTGTTTCATATAAGAATGATGACAAATAGTATGTTTCAACCACGATTTGTAGTTTGCACTTATTGTTATACTATAATCTAATTCTGTCTTTAGTTGGAGCGTGCCCTTCAACATATTCAACCACAATAGTGATTGCGTCGTGTGATAGATGTGATTACATATAACAATGCACTCAAGGTTCAATAAGATTTGTGGTTGCATCCACATGGATTTGGGAAAGGCATTCATCTTCAAAATTCAACCAAAAGTTCTACCAAAAGGCTATGACTCCATTCACATCCGTGTGAGAGACACATTCATATACAAAATTGCATCATAGTATTGATGCATCCACATAATTGTCAGGGAAAGACTCAAAAATATTTATTTCATAAGTTTGACTACAAGGATAAGGAGTAGATATGTCAATTTGACCAATTGTCGATCTAAACCCAGTCCTAAAAAACTCTTATTTTATTAGTCTACCAAATGAGTAAGCTAAAAATATGTCAATTTCCAAAGTTTCATCTTAAAAGTGGATTAGAATTAGGATCTAAGTAGGTTTAGACCAACAACAAGACTTTAATTAAATTTTAAATAATTTTCATAATTCTCATAAGTATGTTCAATGTGTATATGAATTCTATCGACCTTAGCCTAATCTAGATGCAACTTAGTTTGAATCCAACTTGAACGACCTACTTGATTCAGACTCGACTTAACTCTATTTATCTTGACCTAATACTCACTCAAAGACCGATCTATGGGTTGATCTTGACCTATAAAATTTTGTTTCCATTTTGGCATTGTGAGTTTTTGTTATGTAAGTTTTTTCACACAGTAGGCTTTTTGGTCCTAACCCTGAGCCAAACTCTATGGGCTGGCACAAATTATGAGGTCTACATGAGAGTGAAAGCATCCATATGGGTATGGAAAACATAATCATATGAAAGGTTCAACCACATGCTATAGGTGCACCTCATGTCTGTGCTACAGCAGCATCCTATGTGTGTGAAAAATGTGCTTAAACAAAAATTGCACTAGGAGTTCGACTTCTGCGTCATAGTTGAGCCCACATCACTATGTAAAATACATTCATACAAAAAAATCTTCAATCACATTATCTCATACCAAACAGAACACTCAAAACACTGTATATATATCGTACTAAGATGGATAATGAACATGAGTAAGGTGGATATGCCTATATATATGTATGTCTGGTGTGAGTGGTAGATGAGTGTGGGTGGATATAAACAATGGCTTCTATAGAATGGCCTCATACCATAGCTTTTCTTTCTTCTACTTCTTATCCATATTTTCTCTTTTTTCTTCTTTCCATTGCTGTGTTGAAGCTAACAAGAAGATCAAAAAACAAAGCCAGTTTCAATCTGCCTCCATCACCAACAAAGTTACCAATCATTGGCAATCTTCATCAGATAGGCACATTGCCGTATCGTTCTTTCAGTTCCCTTTCACAAAAGCATGGTTCTCTCATGTGGTTGCAGCTGGGGCAGACTCAGACTTTGGTGATTTCATCAGCAGATTTGGTGAGGGAAATCATGCAAACTCAGGACTTAGCCTTCTCAAACCGACCCAAAATCGCAGCAGCAAGGTATATACTGTACGGAGGTAATGACATTGGTTTTTCATCCTATGGAGAAAGCTGGAAACTGAAAAGAAAAATATGTTCCCTTGAACTTCTGAGTGCCAAAAGGGTGCACTCATTTGGCCTCATCAGGGAACAAGAGGTTGCAGATTTGGTCAAAAAGATAGGTGAAGCAAGCTTGAGAGATGCATCCTCTGTGAATCTAAGTGAGTTGCTTCTTGAAGCATCAGACAACATCATTTGTAAATGTGCTCTTGGACAGAAGTACAGTAACAACAGGGTCAAAGAGCTTGCAAGGAGGTTGATGATTCAACTTGCAGTTCACACTGTGGGGGATCTCTTTCCCTTGCTGAGTTGGGTTGATTTTCTAACTGGCAAAATTCAAGAATTCAAAGCCATTTTTGAAGCATTTGATACCTTATTAGATGAGCTAATTGAGGAGCATAAGAAGGTTCAGAGTGAAGCTGATCACTGCTCCACCGAGAAGGGCTTTGTGGATATCCTCATCCAACATCAGAAGAATGCCATGCCTGATTCTGAGCTCACCAATAACGACATCAAATCGATTCTACTGGTTTTCCTCCTTTTCTATTCTATTGCCTTCTTTTTATTGTTTTTCTCAAACACTTACTATCCAAAATAGAACAAATATAGCGTTAACATACAATATGTTCTTACCAAATGGAAAATTTTGTATGTCAAAACAAAAGTGGAGTTGAGAATTATTTATTACTAATACTACTTTTACAATTTCAGGATATGTTTTCAGCAGGAAGTGACACAACTGCATCAACACTAGAGTGGGCCATGGCAGAGCTGATGAGAAATCCAATGAAGCTGAAGAAAGCTCAGGAAGAGGTGAGAAAAGTTGTAGGGAATAAATCAAAAGTGGAAGAAAATGACATAAACGAAATGGAGTACATGAAATGTGTAGTGAAAGAAACTCTGAGGTTACATCCAGCTGCTCCACTCTTGGCTCCAAGAGAGACATCATGTGCATTAAAACTCAGAGGATATGATATTCCTGCAAAAACACTGGTATATGTGAATGCATGGTGGATTCAGAGGGACCCTGAAGTTTGGGAAAAGGCTGAAGAGTTCATTCCAGAGAGACATGGTGAGAAGCATGTTGTTCCTTTGAAAGGCCAATTCATTCCATTTGGTTTTGGGAGAAGGGCATGCCCTGGAATGAGTTTTGGAGTTGTTAGTGTTGAGTATACACTGGCCAACCTTCTTTACTGGTTCAATTGGAAGCTCCCTTCATCTCATTCTTCTGCACAAGACATAGACATGAGTGAGACATATGGGCTTATTACCTCCAAAAAAGTGCCACTTCATTTCAAACCAGTTCCCTTTGAACCAAGTTTCTGATTTTCTATGAACTCATTTTATGCTGTGATTGATTCTGCTGGTGTGTAATGAGTGTGCTAAGTGGTGTTGTTAACTATGTAAGATTATGTTATATATGTCTTATTTCAGAAATGTCATCTCTTATATTCTCACCTGCAACTTTATGAAGAAAAACTATTTCAGAAATGTCTTAGCTTTGTTTGCATTTTCTGGTTGTGTTATTCGGAGCCTTTGATTATTGCACCTTTCTATGCCTTGTTGACATTATGCAGACATACTTTGATATGAAGGGAAATGGTTGGTTTTAAAATTCTGGAGATAAAATTTAAAATTTTCTGAATGATTAAAAACAGTATTATAGATTGAAATGCATAAAGATTTTGATTACTAACTGTTAAAGATATTTCCTATGACCTTGCAAATCAAAGAAATGGACGGTGACTTTGACATCTAACAAAAATAGAAGAAAGTGATTCATGTGGTTCTAAATTATCCCTGTGAGACAACTTGTCCTTGTATATATTTCAATTTCTGGAAAAAACATGTTTCTATAGAAGATGAAAGTTGATGTGACTGGTTTATTTTCTGTTCATGTGTGAGGTTCCACCATCTTTTAACAAACTTAACAATAATATATTACATATTATATTATTTATTTAACAAACTTAACAAACTTAACAAATTTTGGAGATAAATTTTAAAATTTGTGAATGATTAAAAGCACTATTATAGATTAAAATGCATAAAGATTTTGATCCACTAAATGTTAAACATATTTCCTGTAAGCATTGAAATGGAAGTTGATAGAAAATAGAAGAAAGTGATTTATGTGGTTTCGAATTATCCATGTGAGCGTGAGATAACTTGTCCTTCTATATATCTTTTATGTTGATGATCCAGGGATGAAAAAAAAGAGAAATAAATCATTGGATAAATTATGGGACTCCTTTAAATAAATGTAACTTTTTTTCTTTTAAAAGAAAGATTATTGTAATTTAACTTATGTTTGGACATTATTTTCTTCTTTTTTTTGGAGGAAGGTAATGTACTACTTATTAGATATGGTTTGATTTTCACTTGTTTTTTAATTTATAATCTATGTAAATTATTTTTTATCTATATAAAATTACTTTTATGTAGTTATTACATACGAATTGAAATTTATTATTTAAAGTAGTGTAATTATATAAAATTGTTTAACATAAAATTATTTTATTTTATTTTATTTATTTTGCACATCAATCTATTTTAATTTTTTATTTCAAAATATAGTTTTCTCTTCTACTAAGATTTAGTAATATCTTTTTTTTTAATTTGAACTTTATTTAAAATATAATTTTAAAAAAATGATGAATATTTAAATATTTCTTAATATTTAATTAAATATCGTTTTTAATACAAAACTATTTTATTCATTTATAATTTTTTTCCTATTACAATAATCAAATTATTCAGAAACTCTTTATGTATTTATTTATTTATTTTAGTCCAAAAAGTTATATTTTTGAACTTTATTTTTTAATTTTTTTATTCCTTCAATTCAACTCAACATGCCAACAAAGGTTTAGGTTTAGGATGTGAAGTGTTAGATTATAAAATATTGGGTAGAAATCTCTTGAGGCATGATGATTGGAAGAAAGTAAAAACTTGGGCTCCATTTCTACTTTTTCTAAAAGAAGTTAACTAGTGTTTTTAAACGGACTTTCCTTATAATTTTTTAAGATCATATAAATTATTCAGGAACAAAACTTTGTTCAAGTCCAGGAACAAGGTTTTTCCTGAAATTGTTTAATGCAATTTCGTATTCAGGACTATTGATTAAGTAAACATAACTTCATAGCAGCTGATTTATACAATTGGTGGTATTGTTTACCATAAATAAAATAAAGAAATTACCCAAGTTGCACGTTTTTTTTAAACTCTAATATTTAAGAGGTAAAAAAATTCCTTTTTAATTGATAAATTTTATTAAAGAACATTAAAAATTAAAACATTAGTTGTGGAAAATCCATTGTAGATAGATCATTATATTCCTCATATTTTCATATAAAAAAAATGCCAGAAAAGAGATTATTTTAGTGTTACCAAAATCAATTTTATTCTGTGCAATAAGGTTTCATGTAATTAAGTTTCATAAAATCGTAAAAATAAGTCACGTCTCAATTTAGTGTAAAAAGCAACTATATACGTTAAAAAAATTGAATTTAATACTAAAAAGAATAACTTCAAGTTAAAATGAGTAAACAAATAAAATAGTGTTTAAAAATATTGGACTTAATTCTAAAAAAAAATTATTTCGTAAAATTATTAAAAGAACCGTAATAAAAGTAAAGGCAAAGTCTCAATAAACGATTTCATCTTAAAATCAAGAACTAAAATACCGTGTGACTAACTTGAAAAAAGTGATATAGTTGAGTTTGTTTTTGAATGTATGTTACAGAAAGGATTAGTATTTTAACGATCACAAGATATTAAGGAGGTCTAAAATTCTAGAAACAGATCTCATCGTGGTAATGAAAAACCTTCTTCAAGACATTGAAGCTTGATATCTTGCATTAAGCGTTTAAGAGAAGTTGGGTCGCTCGTAATAATAGCATCAACATGTTCCAACAACATCCTTCGCATGGAGTCTGGATCATCAACTGTCCAAGCATACACCTTTTTGTTCCTCCTGTTCACCACAACGCAAAAATATGCTAAAAACATGTGTTCCTGCTGCAAGTTGCCAAATGCCAAATGCTTAAAAAAATAAAATACCTGTGCAGAACACTCACGATCTTTTCATCAATCAATCCATGATACACACCAACAACCTCCGCACCTTTCATTCTCAACAAAGTTGACATACTTCCGGTTGAATATTCTCTCATTACAATGTAGCCAACCTGCATCATCCCAGACAGACACAACACTCAATGGAAGTTCAACCCAACATAACACATCTACAATACAATTCCAGCTTGCAGCAGCTTCGTAATCATGACAACAAAGATAATGATATTTTGACCCACTTTTTTTGATTCACTTTTAACTTACCATTTCAATCACTTTTAGATCATCACATCACATCACTAAAAAAAATCAAAATAAATAATTGAAGGGTGATCAAAGTGGTGGATTAAAAATAGGTCAAAATAAATGGAACAAAATATCTTATTCTGACAACAATTTCATGTCATCAATAGATACTTCTATACAAAAAGTTAATCAGGCACAGCTAAACTATTCAACTAAACCCCAAAGACTAGCAGTCTGTTAACGTCAATCTTATTTTCACTTCCTTGTCTCCAAACAAGAATGAATAACCTCCATTTTTTTAACTAAAGGTTAAGTCTTTATTTGTACTGAAATATTTAATAAGAATACCACCAATATGCACAATCATGATAACACTGCCTCTGCCTGTTATTTGTAGAATAATAAACTAGTACTTTTGGTTAAAGTTGGACAGGTAAAGACACAGTTCTGAGCTTTCTCCTCTCATGCTATTTTATACAGGTTTTGAGATGACTATGGGTGCGCAAAAGTATTTGGATTGAATTAAACTTCTAAGATCTGTAATAAAGTAAACTTAAACCAAACTGTTTTTAATAAAAATTGAACTTAATCACTGTGTTAGTTTAGTTTTAAATACTAAACAGTTAAGTTGGCAGTTAGATAGTAGTTCAGTGCACAGTTGAACTAAATTGTTCCATGACAGTTCAAAAATTGAAAAAAACGTAACATGAAAGTTTCAGTGTTCAGTGGTACAATATTAAATAACGAAACAGGATAAACAATATAAAAACATGAAACAAGATACACAATTTTTTTTTATTTAAAACAGTTGAGTTGAAGTCATTGACTAATAGAAATGTAGTTCAACTTCATGAAAAATTGTCTTAGTTATGAGTTCATGTTTAAATATGCTACCATACATATAAGTGCAGTGACCCCAAGAAGAGTTTTACAGACAAAAAAAAATGTCAGAATTGAAAATTTTTTCTGCAAAATTTGGATTTAGTAACAAATTCATAGCTTTCAATTATTAGTACTTTTATCTAAAATGTTATCAGGTGTAATGAATTGGTATGGGCATAATTCAATTCAATAAGAGTGAGGTTTAAGAATAATAAAAATGTAATATTTTAAAATGCACACCAGTTTAGAGAAAAGAAAAGTCCAGCTGGTTTTAAAAACAGTTTAGTTCAAAAGTTAATAAAATTCAGAAATAGTTCAGATCAATTTATTCAATTTGTTTTTGAATCCAGTTTAGTTCTTTAGACTACTTTTTTCAGTTTATTTCAACTTCCACACAAATTAGTGCAGTTTGATATTTTTTACCAACCCTAGACATGACTAAAGCAGACAGCTTTTGTAAGGTGTGTAATGTGCATTGTTATAAGGAGTTGATGGAAGTCATGCATGAGTTTCTCCTTTAGCCACGAGTAAAGACACGGCTCGGTTTTTCTTTTCTGTCGATTCTTTGATTCATCGTATGAGAATCTATATTCTTATCTTCCCCATTCTCTAATAATATTTCTATATTTCAAAAGAAGTGAATGGTAGCTTCCTATCTAAAATCCAATTTTCCATTCTCTGAAAGAATCACAAGTCGTATTCTTTAGTGCTGCAATGTAACTATCACTTATTAGAATGCTTCGAGGGCCCTGATGACTTCGTTCCCCAATAATGACTTAAAATGCAATGAATCAGCATAGATATCTGACAGCCCAAGGTATTTCCATGCACTGCAGAAAGAATTCTGTTATTTACGCACCACTTTTGCACCAACTCTCAGAAGCGTTATCTTTTATTAAGCATTAATTATCATTCACTCTTTATATTAAATTACTTGCAACGGCCATAATTTCAATGCTAAGTGGCTCTACAAGCTAATATAACCAAAATTACAATCTTTTGTTCTTATGTTCACTTACCATTTTAGACTGAAATCTTGAAAAAAAAAATATTAATGAAAAACTATCATAAAAACAGCAGAATATTTTCATACAAAATGGTAACATCAGAAAAATGAGAAGGCATGCAAACAGAGCTAAAAAAACTGCTTCTTACAGTAATATTTGATGAGAGTTTAATTACATCCCTTGCTACATTGTCACTTTTAGCCCATATGAGGCAGTTGCTGCACTGTGTCTTCCCCACCTGAAACAGATATATTGCTATTTACAGATGAAAACTACAGGCCCACAAAAGCAGAAAATATTTGGAAGATGTATATTGAACTAAATGGAAAAAGAAAAAGAGAAACATTGAGTTGAAACCATGTGTTTGTTTGAGAGCATGGGGAATTTAATAATATTGAGAAAACATAATCAATATAGCAAATAGAGGAGTTTTCGTTCCTCTAATAATAAAGATATGTTAGTAGAATAAAAATAAATTTTACGAAAAATAAAAATATGATCTTTATATCTGTAATCATGAAAATATGATATATAATAAAGATATGTTGTTCACTAGTACAAATATCTCTATACCAATTTCTCTCTTATGTAATGGAGATTTACCTCAATATATTTGGTTCTTTCAAGAAAGACAAGATTAGAGACAATATGTAATGCTGCAAGGTTGTCACATATAAGGCGTAGTTGAGAATTTTCTTCAAATTTGAGCTCTTTTAAAAGTTGCTTTAGCAATATGAGCTAATAAGTGACTAAAGTCATTGTCTTGTATTCTACTTCCACATTTGATCTTGGGACAACATTTTGTTTATTGATTTTTCCAAAAGATCAAATTACACACAACAAAAACGTAATACCCCAAAGTGGAACATCTATTATTGGGTGAGCCAATCCTGTCAGATCAGAGAACACAACAATTTGAGTATTCTTCTTATCTTAACAAATAAAGCCTTGGCTAGGAGCATTCTTAACATATCTACATAGGGATCTTTAAACATATCCACTTAGGGATCTATATAACTAAATCCAAATGGTTTTGACAAGGAGAGCTAAAACATTGATTTACTACACTTTGCATGAGCTGCCTTTATTGACACTATCAGAACAACACTAACAAATGTGTTTACCACCTAGGTTAGTTTTGTTTAGTTTCTTGAGCACACTTCTATTGATCTATAAACAAAAGTGTCACTTCCATGTACAAACTACACGAGAAATATAAAATTAGATGTTTTTGTTAGATTTTGTGTCTTGAGAGTTGGATACTCTTAGCTTAAGTTTTTATCTTAGAGAGTTTCTTCATCAAGTGCTAAATCAAGATTGCACTTTTCTTCCTTGCTTCAAGAAAGGTGGGGTGTTCTAATAATCTCTTCCCTTTTCCTCTTTTCAATCTTGCTCTTTGTTCTTGTGCCTATTCTAATTTTGTCGACAACATCCCTTCATCATCTCCATGAGATTGTTAGTGTTCTTGGATTAAACACTTTCAAAAGTTGTTAGATTATCCCTTTCCTAAAGATGACTCCATCAAGTATGGGGATGGGAAATGTTCATGTTAGATATTGTTTGATATTATTAAGATATTGTTAGATATTGTTAATCACAATATCAAACAATATCTTCTATTTATTCTATTTATTTTCAGTTACTCCTTTCAATTGTATCTCTCTCTATTATAAATAGATTATCCTATGTGTGGTTTATACACAAGGGAGATTAATCTCAAATCCTATTTTCTTTATTCTCAACATCTTATCTAGAGCATAAGGTTTCTTTATTCTCAACATCGAAGTGTCAGTTCAAACCGGCACCCACACGGTTCTGATCACCCCGACCAAGCGACCTCAACGCCACCAGAATCGTCGCCATCGGAGTAGCGACACCCCTCACACGCTGATCAAAGTCGCGCCTCCTCCTGTTTTGCCATCTCTCGTGGCAGTGCGTCGTCCACCGTCTCCAGCAACAATCATTTGTGCCAGAATCGCCTCGTTCTACTCTTTCTGGATCTGGTCTCGTTGATCCAATCAGACCTCTTTGGTATTTTAAGGTTTTTTCTCTCTTCCTCCATGACGTCTTCCGCTGCCACTTCCAGTTCTGAAATCTTTTCTGGTGTGTCTAAGCCATCCATCTACATTATGTTAACATGCACTTATGCATGGACAAGTTAACTAGCCCTAATTATGCCACATGGTCATCAGACGTCAGATTATGGGTTACATGGTCGTCCTCCTTAATCTGCTGCAACTGTTCAGACCGATCTTTCCCCACCTTCGTCTACTGGGAATCCTCTTCTTCTGTTTCGTCTTATACACCTGCTATGTTCAACAAATTTCTCAAATGGTATAAGGATCAACAATCTTCTCGTTCCATTGCATCTGTCACACACACAGGTACAATTTTTGTTGGCTGACCTGATCTTCTTCTCCTGGTCCTTGGGTTTTTGATTCATGAGTCACTGATCATATTTCTGGTAACAAATTTTTGTTCTCTTCTTTATCCTCTCCTAATCCTTTTTCCTTTAACCATTGATAATGTTCTTTATGTCCCTAGCTCTCCTTTTAACCTGTTGTCCATCAGTCGTCTAACTCGTTCTCTTGCTTGTATTGTTTCTTTTACGAACAATTATGTGTTTACAAGACTAGAGTTCGAAATAGGTAATTAGCACAGGATGAGTCTCATGGTCTTTATCATCTTCGTCCCTCTACACATGTTGGTGCAGTTATGGAGTCTGTCTCTCTTCTTCATGCTCAGTTAGGTCATTCAAGCCTTGCCAAGTTATAGCCACTTGTCCCAGTTGTCTCGTTTGGTGTGAGTCGTGTCAATTAGGCAAGCATAGTCGTACTTCCTTTCCTCGTAGTGTCACATGTGATGCTTCGTCTCCTTTTGCCTTGGTTCACTCTAACATTTGGGGTCCTAGCCAATTAAAGTCTACTTTAGGTTTTCAATACTTTGTTACTTTCATTGATGATTATTATAGATATACTTGGTTATTTTTAATGAAAAATCGTTTAGAATTATTTCATATCTTTCAATTTTTTTTTAATGAAATTAAAACTCAGTTCGGTATTTCTATTAGAGTTTTGCGCAATGATAATGACCGTGCATATCATTCTCATTCTTTTAAACAATTTATGGCTTATCACGATATTTTGCATCAAACTTCTTGAACGTAAAAATAGGCATCTCATTGAAACAACTCGCACTCTTTCAATTCATGGAGTTGAACATTTTTAGAGTGATGTTATTCTTACTGCCTATTATCTCATTAATCACATACCTTCTTCGAGTTTAAATAATAACATACCTCCTTCTATTTTATTCCTTCATGAACCTCTTCATCCCATGCCTCTAAAAGATTTTGGGTCTACATGTTTTGTTCAAAATTTCAATCCTGGTCTTGACAAGCTTTCTCCTAGATCACATAAGTGTGTTTTCTTAGGGTTTACAAGATCACAAAAAGGATAGAAATGTTTTTCTCCTTCTCTTAACCATTATTTTGTGTTTGCATATGTCACCTTTGATGAGTTCTCCCTTTATTTTAAGAGTCAATCTTGACCTCTGCCTCCATCCAATCCTGTCAAAACTCCTAGTACCTTTAGTATTCCCATTGTTTGTGACCCTCTTACTATGTTTTCTTCACCATCGGATCCTGCTCCACAGTTAACTTCTTCTCCACCGTCCCTTTAGGTTTATAGTAGCAGAAACTGATCGCAACCATCACAATGTGTACTCCACTCAAGTGCCAACTACTTTGTCTCCTCCAACTTTGACACCTGAGTCTTACCTTCTTATTGTCCTACGAAAAAGTATGCGTTCTACCCGTAATCCCTCTCCCCATTATATAGCTTTGAGTTATCATCGATTGTCATTATCCTTTTATACATGTTTTTTTTCTCTTTCTTTTGTGACCATTCCAAAAATTGTCCGTGAAGCTTTAGCCCATCCTAGTTGGCATAAGGCCATGACAAATGAACTAAGTGCTCTTCATAACAATGGAACATGGGAACTGGTCACGTTATTGTCTGGGAAATTTATTGTTAGTTGCAGGTGGGTATTTGCTACTATTGATCGCCTCAAAGCTCATCTTGTGGTCAAAGGTGATACTCAAATTTTTGGGTTGAATTTTGGAAATACCTTTTCCCTCGTGGCAAAGATGGCTTCTGTTAGTTTATTTATTGTCATGCTTGCTCTTCAACAATGACCATTTTATCAACTAGATGTTAAAAATGTTTTCCTCAAAGGTGATTTGCAAGAAAAAATTTATATGGACCAACCTCCTAGGTTTATTGCTCAGGTGGAGTCTTCTGGGATGGTATGTCGTCTTCGTAAATCCCTATATGGCCTAAAACAATCTCTTATGGCCGGGTTTGGAAAGTTTAGCATGTTGTTCAACAATTTGGTATGACTTGGTGTGAAGCAGATCATTATATCTTTTATCAACACTCGAGGGCTAGATGTGTTTACTTGATAGTATATGTTGATGACATCGTTTTTTACAGGGAGTGACAATGTTGTACAACAATTTGGTATGATTCGGTGTGAAGCATATCATTCTGTCTTTTATCAACACTCGAGTGTTGGATGTGTTTACATGATAGTATATGTTGATGACATCGTTCTAATAGGGAGTGACAACCACAACATCTCTCAGCTGAAACAACATCTCTGTCACCATTTTCAAACCAAAGATCTTGACAAACTCAGATATTTCTTGGGTATTGAGGTGGTACAATTTAATGAAGGTATTGTTATATCTCTGAGGAAGTATGCCATGGATATTTTGGAGAAAACTGTGTTGGTGAGTTCAAAGTTTGTTGATACACCCATGGATCCCAATATTAAACTTCTACCAAATTAGAGGGGGTATATATCTGATCCTGAGCAGTATAGAAGATTGGTTGGAAAATTTAATTATTTTACCATTATTCATCCTGACATTTCCTTTGCAATCAGTCTGGTAAGTCAATATCTTAATTCCCCATGTGAAGATCATTGGAGTGTAAACATTCGTATCTTGAAGTATATTAAAAGATCTCCTGAAAAAGGACTGTTATATGATTCTAATAACCATACAAAAGTTGTTTGCTATTCAGATGCTGATTGGGCAGGATCCCCTACTGATAGAAAATCTACTTTTGGGTATTGTGTCTCCATTGGTAGTAACTTGATCTCGTGGAAAAGTAAGAACCAGATTGTTGTGGCAAAGATCTAGTGCAGAATATAGAGCTTTGGCCTCAGCGAACTTGTTTGGCTCAAGCAATTGCTTAGAGAGTTATAATTTGGAGACGTCACTCAAATGTAACTTGCGTGTGACAATCATGTTGCTCTTCATATTAGCTATAATCATGTCTTTCATGAGAGGACCAAACACATTAAGATTGATTATCATTTCATTCGAGAAAAGATTATGTCCGAAGACATCAAGACTGAGTTTGTTAACTCAAGTGATCAATTAGCAGATATTTTTACTAAGTCTTTACGAGGACCTAGAATTAATTATATTTGTAACAAGCTTGGCACATACTAACTTGAGGGGGAGTGTTAGATATTGTTTAAATATTATTTGATGTTATTAAAAGATATTGTTAATTACAATATCTTCTATTTACTCTATTTATTTTCAGTTACTTTTTTAAAATGTACCTCTCTTTATTATAAATAGATTACCCTAGATTAATCTCAAACCCTATTTTCTTTATTCTTAACAGTTCACTTACCCTACAAGCAGATAGGCTATTTCTAGAATTTAACCTCTTGATATCTCTAGATCACAAGGAATAAAAGCCTTAAGGGGGTTCGATGTAGTTTTTTAAAGTTGGTGTATCGAGTTTATGGTAATACCCCCGTAAGAGCAGGCTGTTTCTAGAAGCAGATAGGCTATTTCTAGAATTTAACCTCTTGATATCTCTAGATCACAAGGAATAAAAGCCTTAAGGGGGTTCAATGTAGTTTTTTAAAGTTGGTGTATCGAGTTTATGGTAATACCCCCTTAAGAGCAGGCGGAAAAACTATATTCGACCCCCTCAAGGATATTATTATAATTATATGAAATAAGTCTATAACAAATAGAAATATATGTTAGATTATGAATCCAATATAGATTAACTATCAATGAGCAATAAACCTTTAATTAATTGAATAATCCCCAATACCCCAAAGAGTAGTATGCGAAAGCATACCTAGACTGAATGAAATCTGATCTTCCAACTCTAGAGCACAGGTTCCTCTTGATTTGTTCTTCTGATGGGGATGAAGGGAACAAAACAAGAATATAACATATGTGCTTACAAATGAGACCATAACTGCTTTATCTAACCTCTGTCGATTACTTTTTTTTAAAAATCAATATTTTTAATTTGACCTCTCATCAAATTAGAATATTACATATGGTATCTACATAATTAATATTTCATGACATATATGCTCTTAGCCATAAATTTAATAAATTAGATCACTTTATTACTTTGGTTAAATAATATAATGGCGCTAACACATTTAATTATTTATTATATATAAGTAAAGAATATTTAAGTAAAATTCGTATATTCTTACCCTTTATATTTTTCATAACCCATTAAGAATGTAGTTTGTTTTCTACAATCTTTTCCATATACAATTATGTGTAATCAATCAATAAAACTCTGCCATCACACTCAACGAAGTTTTAGCTTAAAACATTTAGAATATCTATGTATCCAAATAAATGATAGCATATTTATCTAAATGTTTTAAGCTAAAACTTCGTTGAGTGTGATGGCAGAGAAATGTCAACGGTAGATTTATTGATTGATTACACATAATTGTATATTGAAAAGATTGTAGAAAACAAACTATATTAATAATGGGTTAAGAAAAATATAAAGGGTAAGAATATACGAATTTTACTTAAATATTCTTTACTTATATATAATAAATAATTAAATGTGTTAGCGCCATTATATTATTTAACCAAAGTAATAAAGTGATCTAATTTATTAAATTTATGGCTAAGAGCATATATGTCATGAAATATTAATTATGTAGATACCATATGTAATATTCTAATTTGATGAGAGGTCAAATTAAAAATATTGATTTTTAGAATAAGCACGTATGTAATATTCCAGTTCTTTTCTCTTCATCCCCACTAAAGCAAATCAAGAGGGAACATTCAAGTGAGGTGCTCTACAATTGGAAGTTCAATTGTTTCCAATGGTCAATACAGGTACGCTTTTGCATATTGCTATTTGGGTATTGGGAATTGCTTTTTTGATTAAAGGGTTTAATTGCTTATTTGTTATTAATCTGTTTGAGTTCATAATCTAACAATTTAACATTGGAAAAAGTGAAATAAATACAAGCCCAACAAGTCTACATTAAAGATTATATGCACAATAGCCAGGAAAATTTTTCATCATGCTGCTTATACATCTTCCATAAGGTTATCAACTCAAGGGGGCAACTAAAGCCTTTGCATAGTATTGTGTCAGACAATAACCCTATGTTTGTTTATGTGGAAGGAAATAGGAGGGAGAGAAATAGGATAGAAACACAAGATTTGCACCATTTGTTTGAAAACAAAATTAGGAGGGAAGTTATTTCCAAAAGACCCATACAAAAAAATTTCTTTTGAATGAAATGGGAAAAAATTATCTCCTTTTTTGCGGTAGTTTTTAATATTATAAAATAATTTTAAAAAAATATAACATATAAAAGATTACATCTACTAAAAAACTACATTTTTCTAACTATTATAAAATATTTTTTATATAATTATCGATTTTCTCCATTCATCCTTTTTTACTCTAACTCCTCCTTTTATCATTCCTAGTTCATTCCTTCATCCTCTTTCCTCTTTGTCCCTGTCCTTATTCAAACAAATCATAAAGGAAAAAGGAATTGAAAATCACAAGTAGATGAACATGTAAGGCACAGAAGTATTATACTTACAGCAGAGAGAACATCTTTGGCAAGCTCTTTCTCATAAAATGGGGGTCCAACCTTAACGTCTAGAACTATCTGTCGCACTGAATTCACAGTTAACTAGAAAAAAAGTATAAGTCAAAATATATAACACAGAAAGAACATTTGAAGAGATAATTGTCATCAATAGAATAAATAAAATACAATATAAAAGATGAAGCAAGTATAGCAAACATGGTGAAAGGGATAGATCTAAATTTATTCAATAAATTAAGGGGGAAGAAAAGAAACAGCATCTGAATCTAGTGAACATACCATCAGAGCATCTTGGATTGTAAGTATAGTTTCATCAGTAAACTTCGAGATAGACTGTTGAGAAAGACTAAGCTCTCTTATCTACAGAAATAAACTGAACACAATCTTAGTCAATGTTACTCCTTTCTGAAGTCTTAAAGAACTCTCAATAAGGGAGAAAAAGAATAAAGGAAATGTTCTTAAAATGTATGTACGTGTACCAACACCAAAAATGCAGTCAACTTTGGTGCTTATAAAATAGCAGGACCACCTAGGAAAACAAAACTAGAAACCCCAAAAACAATACACTAGCAGCTATACGAAAAGGATGCACAAAATGAAAGCTGCAGTCTCACCTCGTTTGAGTTCATGTGACCAACTTTTATACTATCATTTCCAGTTAACTGCTGCAAATCCCTGCCTGCATCGTGTGAGAATGAATCTCAAAGTGGTTATAACCCTATCTCTTCACACAAAAAGTTTTAACTCAATCCTTAAACAATAATAATTAATACAAAAAAATGAACAACTTGATTTTTTTTTGCTAAAATAGAATCTGGGTTTAGCTATATTTTAACTTTCAGTATGGTCCTTTAAGTTAAAAGTTTCCCCTTGGTCCCTTAAAATTGTTCTGTTAAACCAAATCTGTTTTTTCATTAATTTATCACACAAATCCGGTCAGATTAGTGACAAGTGGCAAACTGTGAGAGAAGATGTCCCGTTAGCCAAGATTGATAGCCATACGGGAAAAAATGAACACACTAATTTAATCTAACAAGGAAAACTTTTTCAACTTGCGAGACTAAACTAATACCTAATTGCAAGGGAACAAAGTCTATTTTTGCCTGATTCTTTCAAATACTAAGATACCACTGCATTTAATTGAGTTAACAAGTTGTTTTCAAGAAGTTTCACTTTGGTCTCTGAAGGGATGCAACTGAAACCTAACCGAAATGCAGATAAAGGAACAAAATTCTCTGTTAGCCTAATTTTTTCAAGTAAGGTAGAACTTCATCTAATTGAGTTAAGAAATGTGTTTTTATCAAGCTGAGCCTAGGTACAGCAACCAGTGATCACAAGAAAACCTTAAATACATGACAAGCATTTTCATGAAATCTGTTGACTTCAAATAGGCAACAGAAGTGAGATAGAAAATGGTTTCAACCAATGGTAGTACAGAAATAGAGTAAACGACGTTGAGAAGAAGGCAAAAGTACCTGTCGTGAAGGGCAAACAAAACTCCATCTGAAGAACGAGAAACGTCGATCTCAATGCAATCCGCGTGAGCCTGGACAGCGTGGAAATACGAAGCCATCTGCCAGCAAAGAGAATCCGAAATCAGCAACCACGACATAACATGAAATGAAAAACGAAAAACGAAGAACACAAAAATCAAAAGAATCCGAAATTAGAATTTATAACAAGAAATTAAAGAAAATAAAAAGGTTAAAGGAAGATCCCGAAATCAGCAACAATAACATGAAAAAGAAAGAAAGAAAAAAAAAGATTAAACGAAGAATCCGAAATGAACAATTATAAAACGAAATGCAAAAAAGATTAAACCAAGAATCCAAAATTATCAACTATAACATGAAAAGAAAAGAAAAGAAAAAGGTTGCACGAAGAAAATAGAGCGAAGAAAGAATCCGGAATTACAACTATGACATAAAATGAAAAAAAAAAAACGTAAAACGAAGAAAAAGAGAGAGAAGGCTACGGTGTTGGGAGGAGCCTTGGAAGAATCGCCACCGTGCGCGCAGACGAGAGGAGGATTGTTGAGCCAACGACACTTCATGAGCTGAATCTGCGGCGCAGTTACAGTTATATTGATTAATTACATACGAAAACGAAAACGAAAACGGCGCAGTTTATTATAAATTGAGATTATCATAGAGCGAGTGAGAGGAGAATGGAACCTGGTGGAAGCGTCGGAGGCGAAAATGGAAGAAAATTGGAGGAAGAATGGCGAAGATTGCGAGAGCGAGAAGGATGAGGTTCCGCGAAGGAAGCTTAAACAGTCTTCTTCCCGTTCTAGGTCTTGCGCTTCGCATCATCATTCTCGCTTTTATCGAATCGCCGATCGTTTCGTCTCGTTTCTTTCTGGAGTTACGGCGAAGGAGACGACGCAGAGCAATAGCACAATTGGTGACCCAATTTTCATGCCAAATCACGTCAACAAAACTTAATATTTTTTGAATCGTTCATTTTATAAGCACGCCTTCACGCACCACTATTAAATCGTCAAAATAAAAATAAAAAATAGGTTTTATCATTTTCAATTATAAATTTTATTTTTCCAACAAAAATAGTGTCATTTGGTAACATTTAATTAACATTTTTTTATAATTTATAAAAAGTTAACCTAAATCTATTTTTTCATATTTTGGTACTTCTAAAAAATCTTTAATTTTGATCTCTCTAAAATAATTAACATTATTTTAATTAATTGCACACATAATTTTAAAGATAGAATTATTTTTTTACATCCTAAATCGAATTTCGTCTTTATCATATTCTTTCTCACAATTTCATTCCAAAGTTTATGAATTATGTATGACATTTTCAATAGTTAATCATTTACCACATTATCGGGTATATCATACATTCATTAAATATGGGATGAAATTCAATTGTGCTTGAAAATTTAGAGATTAATATCATAATTAATCTTAATTTTAATTTATATATATATATATGAGTAATTATTTGTACATTTTTGTTTAATGGGTTAAATATGTTTTTGGTCCATTAAGGTTCAGTGAAATTTGAAATTAGTTCCTTTTTAAAACTTTTGACCATTTTAGTCATTCATCTTTAACAATACGTGAATTTAGTCCTTCTAACAAATTCAAATTTTGTTAAGTTTATCTGACGTTTCAAGCGCATTTCATGATAATATTTGAATTGAATTGTCTACACTGTTTGACACACTTTCGCTTCAACGTTAACTCAAATATTATCATAAAATGCATTTAAAATGTCAAATAAACTTAACAAAATTTGGTAAGAATGATTAAATCCACACATTTCTAAAAATGAATGACTAAATTGATATAAAGTTTCGAAGAGGGACTGATTCCAAAATTCACTAAAACTTGATGGACCAGAAACATATTTAATCCTTGTTTAATTAATCGGATGGTACTCACTTTCGTTCAGATGTGTCAACTTGGTACCCACTTTTAAAAATGTGTCAATCTAGTCCTAACTTTTGAAAGGGTGTCTTATTCAGGTCCCAGACAAAAATTACTAAAGCCGTTAACTTAATTCACGATTTTGACCACTGAATTTTGATATAAATATCAATACTTAATTTTGTAAGTCATTTTAAATATTAATACTATTAACAGTGTTAATAATTTTTTTGTTGAAAATAACCTAATTAAGGTATCTTTTCAAAAGTTCAGACTCAATTGACATATTTAAATGAAAGTGGATATCATCCGACTAGTTAATCCTAATTTTTTTAAGTAAAGCATGAGTAATTGACAAAATAATATGGTGGAACGAAAAACCAAATTGGAGATGTATTTGTTGTGTGTTATTGAAGCTGAGGTATACATTGTATACTGTGTATACTGTGTAGTTATTTCAATGTTTATGGATGGTGAAATTAAGAAACAGTGACCAAAACAGAAATCATGATTCATGATACTTTGAGATGCTCCAGAACTGCTGAAATATCACAGTCCTCATAGTTCTTCTCTGCATAAACAATGTTGGGGCTATCTTGGAAGAACACATCTTCTCTTTTGTAACTGTCTTCACTCCGAAGAAGCCTTTCACTGCCACATTCAGCAGCCCCTCTCAGAACAACTGTTTTCTGTATGCCACCCATGAGTTCTTCATAATCTGTATCTCCTTTTTCTCCCACAAATACAACCACTTTCGATAGATCAATCCCCCACTTAACTGACAGGTACCTAAATGCATACAAAACAACAACATCAGACACTTTCACATGTAGTTTTATCAACATTTGAAGTTCTTATATATGTGTTGTGTTGGGAAGAATCAACAATGTTCCTCCTCACCTTAATGCTTGCTTTCTTGAAGCAAACAGTGGTATCACATTCAATCTCACTCCTGCATGAGTGTAGACAAGGTTACAACGTAAGCCTCTCATTCGAAGCCTCTGCCGCAGCTCATCTATCTTCCGGGTCTGCAAAAGTAATTTGTTAAGAAATGGACTTTAAACTTAACTCAACCCTGTAAAACCTATACAACCGACTTATAATATTGAGGTTTGTATTTATTTATATACTATGAAATTATCTTATCTCTCGAACATAAATGTCTCTATTTTAAGCTACAACACTTCAAGAAAAGAAACATGTTATCTTACCTTGGCTTCATGCTTCAAACTATAGGATAAGCACCTTGAACTGCAAGCACTTGCATACTCTACAATGTCATTCTCCTCTTCATCATCAATTCTAGCAAGCCTGGGGATTGTTGAGCTAATATTCTCACCTGGCCAAGCATACTCAACATGGGCCTCATAATCAGCATCAGCCATTAAATCTTTCCATGGATAATACATTTCACTCCCACTGTTGCAAACCAAAGCATCAAATTCCTCTATGTTCACTTGGCAGCTGTTCAATGCTTCAATTGTCTCTTGTAAACTTAAACCAGTGAGCAGCACCACACCAATCCTACCTGGTCGCACGACTTTCATCACATTCAAGATGATTGTCTGAAAAGCCTTAGCCAAGTTTCCATCATTATCATAACAATCAGCAGCTACCACCACAAGACTCTGCCTCCTACCAGGGAAGTAACTGTTATTAGAATTGCCGGTGGAAGAGACCCTGCTCATGATTGTTTCTATGATCTGTTTCTGCCTTGCTGCAGGGTCTGTTTCTCCATTCAGCTTGGAGTCTCCTTCGGTGGAGAATCTAAAAGAAATGTCTTCTACATCTTTCAATGAGTCACTTGTTGGTTCTTCAGCAATTGGTGTAATTTCCAAGAGGGAGGTGGAGCGGCGGTTCCTGCCATGTTCAACATGGGAGAGGTAGTTGCGGCAGTGTTCAGGCCATGAAAAACGATGGATGTTTTTTAGGCCGTTTTTGCGGCATTCTAGCCAAAGATTTTTGTCTGCAACAAGCTTTAGGAGTGCCTCTTCTATGGCTTTCTGGTCATGTGGATCAATCAAGAGTCCATTGTTGAGTGCCTAAAATGATATGTAACACATGATGAACTAACTTGAATAAGACAAATACTTTAAAGAGAAGATAAATAAAATGCAGATTGCATGCTTTTCTACATCTTGTGAAAATGGTATGAACAATAAATGGATCACTTGTCTGAGAACACAAAAGGTGTAGTAAGTGAGAAGCTAAAATAGGAGAAAATGGATTTATAATTTGTAGTATACCTTCAGAATATCCACTGGCCCTCCATTTTTTGTTGCAACAACAGGTAAACCATAAGCTGCTGCCTGAAATGTGTGAAGAACAAGGAAGCAATGTAATTTTCCATATTGTGTAAATCATATTTCATAAGCTAAATGTCACTGCCTATAAGCTATCTGAAAATTAACATCTGAAGATCTAGTTTAGTGATTTACCTCTATTAGTGTGAGACCAAATGGTTCCACCAGGGCAGGGTTGATAAAAACTCCCTTCAAGTTATAACAACAAAGACTTGATTTCACATCCTATCAAAGTCAATACATAATAAGGTGTTTTCAAGTTTACTTCAAAGAATGCACCTTTGTCTTTGCAGCCAGACGATATATCTCTGGAACTTGAGATTGCTTGTGATGCTTGGGGTAAGCCACTTGACCATACAAATCATATTTGTCAATGAGCTTGAGCACCATGGTAAGAACAGTAGAGCTGCTGTTAGACATTTCTTCTATGTCATCTCTGTTGCCAAGTATGAGGGTCTGCCATGAAAGTAGAAAGATGTCACTGTATCACAAGCTGATAATCATATGGCAAATCTACATTTAATTTTTCAAACACAAAAATGGAAAACTCACCAAGTTAGCTAGTTTCCTTAGGGCCTGGCATTCCCCAAAGGCCTTGAGCAAAGTCATGACATTTTTCTTAGGGTCAGGGCGTGACAAGGCTAGTATTGTTGGTTTGTGAGGATTTGTGAAAAATCTCATTATCTGCATGGCAAAACAAAAGTCATAGTTTTTCATTTGTTGTGCTTATAAGAAATGTGCTAATGCTATGCAAGAATTGCTGTGGTGAAAAAATGGTGACCGTAGGGAAGATTGTAAGACCTCAGACCAAATTGGAGGCAAGTTCATTTTGCTTTGAGCTCTGTTAGATCCAATGAGTGACTTGAGATCCCCCTCACCTTCCACTGTGTCTTGTGTTGTGACATAGCTGAAGTCCATGCCTGGTGGAATGACCTAATGACAAGATTCAGCAGAAAGACACACATCAGCATCTGTGAACATTGTTTGACAAGACAAAACCATGAAGCAAATAGAGACATTGTGCATACGTACCACCATCCTTGGCATGTGTCTTCCAAGGCAACTCACTCCACGTCTTCTCCTGACCCTAAGCTTCCTCTCCAACTTGAGATCATACCCATCATACAGTCCCCATTGCTCTTCAATCTCTTGCCTTGTGCTAGTGACAACCATTTCAGCAGCATCCACACTGAACTCCTCAGCCTCAATCCTCCTCATGATCTTGTAGGTTGCATTTATGGCCTCCCTAGAGAGCCTCCCTTGCTTCAGCAACTGCTCAAACTTGTTCCGGCCTAACGAGTGACCGGTGAGCACCATAGGCACATTCAATGCACCAGATAAGTGTGCTGCTACGTCCCCAGCATCAGCATAGTGGCCATGGATAACATAAGGCCATGTTGGCTTTCCACCATTCACTTGCTCCCCCAAAACTCTTGCCATGTTCACAATGTGACTCAGAGCACTATCCACAAATTCAGGTATGTGTGGCCAAAGGGATTCTTTTGGTATGTACCTGCATGAATCAATGCATTCTACTGATCAAGTTGCGTTTTATGACCTTACCCCAAATGGAAAATCATGTGTGGGAATTACTTATCACGAGGTCCACAAGGAAGACGAATGATATATGCTCCTCCACAGTCACTGCCATCTGTGGGGCAAGACAACATCTCAATAGGTTCTCCATAGCTGGAGTCCACTTCTGGTGAAGCTATTTGTCTAGTCAAGAGATCAACACGGTAAATTCCTTTTGTGTTGGCTAGAGCACGAGCAAGCTCCACAACATATTTCACCTGAAATTGGAGCAAAAACAAATAAGGGTGACAAGGTGGTAGCCACATGACAAGAGTTTATCATGTTAAGTTTGGTTCTTAACAAAGCAAAATATTATAGCCATAGGACAAAATTTTGGTTGTTAAGGTAAAGAAATACCTGACCACCAGTATCAGAATCTCTCCCAAGTTCCATATTATCGCCTCGTACCAAACCATGAATACTACACGACAACATTAAAACTGTTGTCATGAATACAAAAAGTTATGCAATGAGAATGTAAAACAGTTTTATACTATTGTGTGATCAGAATCCATTATGTATGAGAAATTTGATGGCTATTGCAGTAACATAGCAACAATGATTTCTGAATACCTGATAAGGACAATATATAGGTTCCTAGAGTTATCATCTTCCGACCAAAGTTGCATTTCAGAACAGATTCTGGAAATATCCTCCTTGACATGCGGCTCCAAACCATTATTATTGGCATCACCTTTTTCTTTCTCACCTTCTGAGAGCTCAGAAAGGTCATTTGCAGCATCATTACGCCCTTCTTCACGATCAAGACGCTTTCTTGCAAGCCTTTGAGCATCATCCCATGCAATCTGCAGCACTTAAAGTTAAAGCTAAACCTTTGTTCTAGGAATAATTAAGTTTAAATTCGAGGGTTTAACTACTTTCAAGTGATGAAAGCTAAATTAAATGTAACATAGTTTATTCCATATTCAAAGTAACATAATTATATCATACTAATGATATCATCTTAATAAGTGGATTTTTGTATAGCTCAGCTTCACAAAACCAACTTATAAGGTAAAGATTTCACTCCACTTATATACTATCTAGACTCAGTTCTAGTCGACTTAGAATTTCCAGCAGAATTGAGATAATGAGAAAGCATGTAATGATTAGTGATAGTAAATTTAGGATACCTGTTTCCTTTTGCGAGTGAGGTGCCATATGCGCCAGCACATATTTTCCAACCTGTTACTACGTTCACGGCTATTCCTTGTAGATGTTACCTGCATAATGCATCAATCTCCATTACTCATTCTTCCACTTAGGCTTACACAAAAGTGCATCTTGAAGGCTATAATATACTTGCAAGTTGAAAACTCTTTTCTCTTTTTGTCAGTTCATGCATATGGTTGAATTTACTTATGAACTCATGCAACTAATTCTGTAATCCTGTTTTTATTCAAAAACTAAAGGGAATTAATATGTAAAAAAAGAGATAATTTCACATTACAAATCAATAAAAAATAATTATTGTAAAAATAAACAGATTTATTATTTAACAATAGAAACAATTGGTTAACAGCATCCTCTAGATGCTATCTCCCACCCCACAAAAAAATTATTCAGAAGCTACAATTTCTCCCTTTCTGTAAAAGTGGTCCCAATCCAATGTAAATATTCTTCTATAAAACATCAAAAATTTTGTGCCAGACGAAATTCAGCTATAATTTGTCATCAACCTAAATACCAAAACATACAATATATTGAATGTAGTAATATCAATGAAAACTGGTTTTGTGGCATATTAATCAAAATTTCTGTGACTAAATCAGAGAGAGAGAAGTTTATTTAGACAAACCTTAACCCAGGTCCTGTAGAGTTCATGTTCATCAAAGCTATTGACAACTTCTTCAACAAAGTACTTGGTGGTGGGATTAAACAACTTTTCTACCCTCTCATCTTTATCATCTTCTTCAAACTTTGCAATCTTCACTTTATCATCATTCTTCTTCTTCTTCCTCCTCACACTGCTTCCCACGTCCAATATGGCCTCCAAATAACCATTTAGCCATTCATTCACAGCAGCCATGTTTGAACAAAAAGCAAGTAAACCTATTCTTCACTTTGCAACCCACTTGAGATTCAGTGACATCATTGTATCATGTTCTTGTACATGATTTGTGACTCAAAACCATTGCTGAAAATGCATACAAAACAAACTGAAATTTTGTTATGAAGATAAAACAGAAAGGTAGAAGAAGGTATTATATTGTGAAAAATGGTTGCAGTTTGAAGCTGAGTTGCATAAATAAGCTCTCTTTATAAAGGTTTTTTTGTTTTTCTTCATCATGTCATTTTTATTTTTATAAAACATTCCACTAATAACTGGGAATATTATGTACATTTTTTGAAAGCTTGTGAGAATATAAGAAATGGGTGGCTTTGATTTGATTCCCTATCTCATATTCCTTGCATGAAAACTATTGTTTGAACCAAAATATGAAATATCCTTATTCTTTTGTTATATTCTCCATTTGCCTTCATAATTTATTCAGTTGCCTACTTGAACCATCTAGGTATTTGCAGTGTATATGAAGTTCATGCACTTTCAGTGGGATAAAGAAAAATCTAACATTTCCTTTAGCAAAAGAAGATAAAGTTTATATAAGTAGGCATACCTAATTAAAGTTGTTTCTGTAACATATATTTTGCAAGACATCTGTTAAACAACAACTGATATATATTTATACCTTACTGCTTTTATTCTACTCAAAGGAAGATAACGTATAGTATAATATCTTGCATGCAATTCATTAATTAAGTTCTTTCTATTGTCATACCTAAATATAACTATTTTTGTCTTTAAAAGAATTAGATGCAAAAGCAAAATTTAGTTCAAAGGGGAGAAAAGTTATCCTACTATTGCAAACTAAAACTTAGTTAAGTGAAGGTTGGTTTTCTTGCTTTTTCTTTATGTTTTCTACATGAATGGTTCAGTTTTTTAAAACTTTTTTAAGGTTCAATATATCAACTCCAAATTTTGGAAATAAAAACATTACTAAATGAAATGGTACAAAAATTATTTATTTTGTATTAACCAAGATGATCACTCCTATAAAGTTGGCTAATATTTATTGGTGAATCATGAATCACCATAATGACTAAAAAAATAATTTTTTTAAAATCAATTTAAACAATCAAGATAGAAACTTTTTCATATATTTACACAATTATCATATTATGATGGAATTTTCATTTTTCAAGGCATTGACATGGCCTGTCTCATTTATGAATGATGGTCCAAACCTTTGATTTGGCATTACACGACCAATTGACCATGTAAAACAAAGCATCATATATTTTGGTACTTTGTTTTTTATAACTTAAACTTTTGAAGATGGCATCAAAGAAGATCCAAAACAAGGGTGAGTTGATAAGAATCTAAGGAAAAGAATGGAATTAAAACGAGAAGAGATAAAGTGAAAAAAGGAAAGAAGTGTAGGTACATACACTAGAGGAATGGGAAACACAAAAAAACAAAACAAAATAAATAAAAAAAAAAACCAAAGGTTGTGGAAAAGAGATGCATGTGAATGGACATGAAATGAATGAAGGTTACATCAAAAAGTAAAGATGGAAGATAGGTATTATTAAGTATGCAAGCATGAATTAAAGAAATATGGAGCTCAACACTAGGAATTGGGAAAAGGGAAAAACAAACCCAAAAGAATATTTCAAGGAATATTCAAATCTATCATCTCATACTTCTAATCACTCAACTCTTTCTTAATTTAGAAAATTGGTTAAAACCTATTAACAACATATTAGGACTAACTTCTTAATTTAGAAATTGCTAAGGACCTAGTAAAAATATATAAAGACTAAAGTTCTTGACTTAGAAATTTGGTAAGGACCTATCGGCAACATATTAGGACTACATTCTTAATTAAGAAATTGGCAAGGATCTACTAGCAATATATAAAGACTAAAGTTCTTAATTTAGAAAACTAGTAAGGAGTATTAGCAATATATAAAGAATAAAGTTCTTAATTTGGAAATTTGGGAAGGACCTATTTGCAACATATATAGTGACTAAATTTTTGTGAATATAAATATGTCTTTAACTTTCTATTAAAGGCTCAGTCAAATATACAATTTATCAAGGAGAATGGTTTAACAATTTTAAACTATTGTAACTTCTTTTTAATATCTATAAGAAGTTTGATTTGTAAATCTTACAAGCTTTCTAGGACCACTTTTGTAAATCTTGAAAATTTGTAATTAAACTAATCAGACTTAAGATTTCAAGACTAGTTTTATGATTAATTAAGGCTAATATTTAGTCGTTAACTTGCTCATTATTGTATTACATGTCATGTAGCCATTTTTACTTCTAAATATTAAGTTTTTATTATTTATGGATTAATCTCTTTGCACTAAAATTATCCTTAATGTTTATCACTAATATTTTTATTCGTACTATAAATTTTATATTATTTATTAATATTAAAATCCGTTTTTATTTCTTAAAAATTAAACTCTAGTTACACGATAAAACATTTCACGTTTTTTTTTTCTTCCTTGTGCTTATTTAATTTTGTCATTTGATTTAACATGTTTTATTATAAAACGTTTTAAGCTTTTTTTTTTTCTTCGAAAGATGAGAAATATGTAATCAATATAAACATTTAACAGACCAGAAAAATAACCTTAACAAAAGGGTAATTTAAAATAATTGTGATGAAAACAGGTTCAAAAAAAAAAAATCAGACTTTGCCTACCACCAGTCAAAAAAACGAAGAACACCTTATTAATCTTAAATAAAGAATAACTCCAATGATAGGAAAAACAATTACTAATATCAATCACAATTTAATTTCTATTAATAACTATAAAATTTCATTAGTATCGACCAAAAAAAAAATTTCTTGAATGATATTGGTGGTAAAATAGCTCTATCAACTTTTGTTAAGAAAATTCTTACTTATATCAATTGAAAAATAACTTCAAGCTATGTTGGTTAAAGAATAACTATAATAAGCATTGATCAAGAAACAACTTAGATTAGCATAAATTAAAAATATACCAGAACAACTTATTTCATCATAAGTCTATGAAATTTTCTGTATATAGAAATTATTCTCTTAAAACTTCTAATCCAGCATAACCACATGGTTAAGCTTATTATGAAAGCAATTATGAGTAATTTATTACGTGTGGACAATTTACTTTCCACACTCCTACAGATCGAAGGTTGTATAATTGAAAAGTTTGGCAAGAGAAGAAATTGGAACACTTAAACATCATTGTCATCAATGTGATGAAGACTAATATTTAATCTTTTATGGACATGCACCAGATGCCGTGGCTTGTTTATCTTTCATTGGTGTTTTGTGAAGTAACAGAACTTCCTCACGCAAGTTTAAAGAACTTTTCCAATTCCAATAACTTCAAAAGGATGGTTTACACCACCCAGAATGAAAGTATCCATACAAAATCAAAGTATGAAACAACAGAATCATGCAGAAGATAGCTTGAAAATGGATTATCATAAAGTTAATGTGAAAATAATGATGCTACAACTGAGTAATATGAGAAACCAGGAAGAGAAAAATTTCCTGGAGGTTACTGTTCTTTCAAAACTGAAGAACGCTCTATAGATGCTCATAATCATATCTAATGATAGCCGTAATATAGCAAGAAATGAAAAAATAACACACACAGAAAACACAACCACACTCTTGTTCTCCATTGACACTTGATTTTCCCTGACTTTTTCAACTTCAGACCTGCATTACCAAACAAACAAATGAATAATCACATCCCAAGATAAAATGGATGACTTCTGTAAAATTTTTCTTCAAGGGTGAGTATGAATATGAAATCCTACACATTAAGGTTTTGGATTAATATGGTATGAAGTTTACTTATATTGTTCTCACCTTAAAACAGCATTGTCCCTGAGCACATGATCCAGTTGCACAGAAATATGGGACTTCCACGAATCAAGATCACTAAGTTCTTTCATCTGCATAGACGACAAATTTGTTTTAGATGAACAGAAAGCTAAACCATAGTGATGTATTATAACTATAGACAGATATTGCCAAAAATATTCAGCAAGAAACATAACATCATACCATAACATCTTGTTGTTCAAGGAAACGCCTAATTTCTTCTTTGATCTTCTCTAGAAGTAGATCTTTTTCTCCCATGTCTTTGCCATACTCTTTGAAAATACTGACATATCTGGAATTCAAGTCCTCCATATACTGCTCCAAAACAGACAAATTTAAGTCTAGGTAGCGAACTTTCTGCATCAAAATCTTGAGAACAGTATCCCCAGGCATCCGGCCAACTTGTTGACGGATTTCTTCAACTGGATCAGGAACATTACTATTCACAATTACAGATTCTTTGTTTTCAGAAGAGATTTCTGAAGTAGGATCAGAATTGATCCCTCTCATAGTATTTTGTCGAACATCACCAGCATCATCAGCGTTAGCAAGGAGGGATGATGCTACCCTCTTCTCACCATTACCATCCCCAGACACAAATGAATTATCTTGAGCATATATCAAATCCTCCAGCATTCTCTCAATGGCATCCACCCCATAAACTTCAACAATGCTTAGTGTGCAATAGAATTCTGAACCATAGTGGCTTTGAAGGTTCAATTTCAGATATCTCATCCATTTTGGCTCCTGAAGAACAAACCTTTGAGCCTGCTTCACATTTGAGGCTGTGAAGTTCCCGAGAAATATCCAACTGTCTGTTGGGTAGACCAAACTGCCATGCAATTCAAAATCTTTGAAATTGGAAGAATGGTGCTCAAAATTAGCTATTTTTATTGTTTTTACCAAGGTTTCTTCTGAAAGTTCTATAACAACAAATTTCTCTTCTGAAGAACACGGATTTCGGAGATATTTGTCTTTGTTTCTGCTTAGGATATCAGAGGCACCTCTGGCTTCTTTGTTAGAAGATAGCACCTTTGCTCCCTTTGCTGCTGAAGCATAATTGTATTCTGCACCACCAGGCTCTAATCTATGTATTACATTTCCATGCGGACTAGTGCCAGACTTAACTTTAGAACTAATTGACCTGCTTTTGAATTCGTCAAGACCAAGAGGCATCGCCTGAGACAAGTGATGGTTCTTGTGCACATCATTTTGAAGTTTCACAGAAGATTCAGATCTCTCAACTTCATGCTCCTCTATCTTAGGAGAAATGTGATTTTCTTTGTCACCCAGTACAACATTGTTTATGCTTTCTCCACTGGAAAGTGACTCGACAATAAAACCATTGGATTTGGCAACATCAGAGGAGAAAGTCCCAGAAGGAGTATAGGTGTCATCTGTCTCTTTAGTCAAATATTCATCAGCAGAGTTAGAGTTTTTACATTGTTTGTGTTCATCTTCATGCCAATTTGATACACCAACTGGAACTTCTCTACATCCATCTAAATATAGACAATAAACTGAATAGATAAGAATAGGCTACATACATATGCAGGGAAAAAGGAGTCTTTTGTTTTTTTCATGTATGTTTGTTTGTTTTGTCTTTAAGGTGCAAATTTTTCATCCAAGGTGGTGAAGGGCAAGCAGCAATATACAATAAAAGCTTTTTTATATATATAAATGCAATAAGATATAAATGCGTGCAGTATATAATCGAGCAAGAAAAACAACAAAGCATGGATTTTCTTGCATTCAAAACTATAAAGAAATAAAACATTAACATTAACATTTCTTCACTGATAACAGTATGAAGTTGCCTCAGACAGAATAGATTTAATTGTGGGCTGGAGCAATCAGCAGTCAGATTTTGAACTTTCCTTTGGTTAGATTAAAGCTTAATGTGAATTTTGGTTTGTTGAAATCATTCTCTAATTATTTTTCTCATTTTAAAGTCTTCGACATTTCTTTGTATTGCATAGCAACTACATTGCTGAATCCAATTCAAGCAATAAAATAAAAAGGTTTCCCATGTGTTATTCAGAAAAAAATGGCAGTAATACACAAAATTGACCTCTGTTTATATTATGAAAAATGGAAAGTGCTTGTAAATTTAGTGATGAAATTATCAGATTTATTCAACTACTTAGCACTTAGATGTCAATATGAAGGCTTATTCTCCCTATCAATATAGTCAAAATTTCATGGCATTGAAAAACGGAAGAAAAGATAGTAAAAGTTCAAAAAAAAAAAATTTGTAAATCTTTTGATAATTCGTAATTCCTGTTTAAGATTATATGCCACGTTTCACATTGTGTTGTACTTCTGCTTGTCTACTTTCTGCAAAATTACATTTTATAATGCTGAGAGGAGTTTGAGTGTGTCATTCCTACTTAGTATGGTATCTAACGTTTAGGGCTTCAAAAATTCGGTATGTAGGTTTTATGATTACAATTATTTATCATTAGGAAAAGGAGAATGATAAATCATTGGAAATAACTTATCCTCACTAAATAGGAAATGAGAGGGGAAAGAAAAAAAATTGTATCCCATTAGATGAGATCGGTTAGAGATAAAGGAATTTATTGACATAAAAGAATTTAAATCAATATGTAAGTTAAAAGAGATAAATAAAATTAAAAGAAATAAGAATAATTTATCCCAAGAAATATGAGAAATTCCCCATGACATTGTAGAGGAGAGGGACTGGCCAGACTTAAATCAAGAGAGAAGGGACGTGGAAAAAATATCTAACAAAAAAATTGAAAAACAAAGAATATTTGTACAAGGAAAAAGTACCTCTGTTTGAGAGATTTTTTTTTTAAGAAAATCAAATATATGTAGAAGCTTTGAAGATCGGTCATTAAAAAAAGTTTTTTTTTTTTTTTTTTCATTTCGGCTTCAATAGATTTTCCCCTACCCAGTCCAAGTCTTCCACAAATCTAAAGCAAAGTAAACAGACCACACACTAAGTCACACCCTCTGATAATCAAAGAGACTTGTGGAAGAAATTAGTCAGTTTTTAGTCATAAAATAGTAATCACTTTGATCAAACACAACCAGTAAAGTATAACCCCAAACAAAATTTAACAACACAAAGGAATTATTAAGGATAAAGGTGATCAATATTTGTATTCCAAGACCAGAAATAATTTCATTACTATATACTAAATCTATCCCAGCAAAGAGCACACAACAGATAAACTGATTCAAAACAAGAAGCTAAATCAAAAAAGAAGGCCATGTATCCATCTGCCACAAACATTGTTTATGCAAGAAAAAAAAACAGTGCCAAGCATAGAAGGAGTCTCATTCACAAGCTAAAAACAGAGCCAGCAGAGAACAAAATTAGTACCTCCATAACCATAGCCACAGCTTATCCATAAGCTGAAGAGAAAGACCAAGCCCCACAAAACAAAGACTAACGAAAGAGAAATTTTATACAGATAGTTCCTCCCACTTGTGGCCTTTTTCTCCACAGCCCTTCTTTCCAGAAGAGCTTTTCGTGATCTCTGCATCGCACATCAACCCAATTCACTGCAACGCCCCTGCAACAATATGCAACACATCTTGTTTCCTCATTCAGGGCTCAAAAAGATGCAAAAGCAAGAAAAGGGTATGAAATGTATCAATTAACTTTTGAGTTCAGCAAAGTGCCAAACATAAAACATGTGATGGATCACAGCAATTGAAGAGAACACAGACATGGAGTGAGATACAAGTCGAAGTTTCTTACAATTTGAAAGGTGAATGCAGTAAAATACAAATATCCCCCCACTCCGACCAACAAAAAGAGGAAAAGTTCAATTGTAAGCAAAGCCCCCATTACATGGAATGAAAATTTCCAATCAATATCTCAAATCCATCCATCTTCGTAGTAAAGCAAAAGAAAACCCTCTTATAGGAAAAGCAATAACGTGCCACCAAAAGCGAACATGACAAGACTCCACTCCAAATCCAATCAGCAAAACCAAGACTCATCACAGAAAATTGACCCCAATTCAAAACTTTTTCTTTCTATTAGAAAAAAGTGGTAGAACGAAGAGACACACCCAATACTGATAAACTGATAGGTTCAATTCAATGGCATGCTGAGATTATCACCAAGAGAATTACCACCTAAGCCTAATTCATAAGCAGTTTCACCCAATCACAATCACTCAGATAACCCCATTAGATACAGTAGCTAGGAGATCTCCTTGAGATAGATTTTCAGATTGGTGAATCACAACAAGCACTACTTCAAGCTCAAACAAAAACAAGAAACACACTCACTAGTCATCATTACTATAGTCTAAAACTGTACTGAGAAGGTTCATATCAAGAACAGAACAGGCATGAAATCCAAAAGGGTGATGAAATCAAGCTAGAATTGGATGTGAAACACAAGAAATCAGATGTGGGATCCAAATCACAAATTATGCATAGAATATGTAGAATTGAATGATGAAGTTTGACCTTTGGGATTGAGAAGCAGTGAACTTGGGTGTGGGGAAAGTGTTGTTCTAGCAATTGGGAATCATTGAGAATGGTGAGTGAAGGAAATGGGATTTGTAGGAGAAGGAACACAACGCGTGGAAACTGCATCCAGGTTGTCTTGTCTTGTCCACTCCTTTTGAATTCAAAACCATTCTCTCTCTCTCTTTTGCTTTCAATGGTAACAACAAAAATCTTACTTACATAACTATAACTAAATGGAAAAAAAATTACTTCATGTTTTTTCTTTCTAATTTGATGAGAAGTGGTTTACTCATTCAATTTGATAATAATTAATTATTGGATTAAGTTAAAAAATATAATTTTGACTTTCACACTTCCATGAACATAAAAACCTTCTTTATTATTCAATGATAACTATAGATAATAATTAAATTAGTTTTGAACATTGATATTATTCCTAATTAATTAATATATATAACTTTTTCTATAATTATAATTTTACTCTTTTTTTTTTGTCTGATTTTAAGTTCTACATTAGTCTGGAACATGATAGATAATAAGAGAATGGGTGTTAAACGTCCAGTTATATTGAATTATTTGATTCATAAAAATAAAATTAATTGACTTTGAAGATCAAATTCACCGTTGTGGATTATTCATTGATGACTGTTAAAGTAAAAATTTAAATATTTTTGCTTAATAAAATTAATGACCAAAGACGAAGGTAATGATTTACCCTAATAATACTTCATCATTCTACTTTATTTATTATTATACCACAAAAAGAAACCTCTTATCTAGTTATTACTTTAAATTTAATCTGTGATTATTCTCGGTAATGTAAGATGCTTTTTCATTTGAAATTTGAGAAAAAAAATAATGTAGTGTATCTATATTTATTATCATCTCACGTAATTCAAAAAATATTTTTAAATATAAATTTATTTTTAGAGTAAAATCATAAACTAAGACAAGCAAACAAAAACATTCATCTGGTTTATAATGTACCGAATATAACTGAAAATAAATTCATACTAATTACTTTATTCGTGTTTACTTCATCTTTTTCTACATACTCACTCAATATATTTGAATTTTAAATCATGCAAGAAAATAATATTAAGGTCAATTATTACATTTAAAATACTATTTGTTTAAGAACTCAATAACTTTATTGTGAATTAGTTAATGAGAAAAAAGTTAAAGTACTTTTATTTAAGAATTTAATGACTTTGTTACGATTTTATTATCATCCATAGTTTAGTAGGAAAAGAATATATGTATAAACTATACGAGACTTTTGAGATTATCAAAAAAAAATTAATTCAAAAATTTTGAAACTCTCGAATCTTTTTAATTTTTAACATAATTTCTAGTTCTTATGTATTTCAATTTTTATCTTTGCATTTCATAAACTTGTTAGATTTTTTAAATTTCTTTTCATGTTATAAATAACTTTTTTTTTAAATTGTATTCATTTGTTTTATGACATATGTTAAGGTAAGAATGAAAAAAAGTTTGTTGGTGTGTTATAGAAATATATTGAGTTGGATAATTTGATGAACCAAATAATAGTTTGGTTGGATTTGGAGAAATAGATTCCATGTTCCTTTTAATGTTGTCATCTTCTGAACTTTTGTTTGTCCATATAAAACTCATCCCATCCACTAATCAATTTAAATTAATAATCTCCATTATTTCAATTTCCACAACGAACTCTCACTTCAGATTTTCTTTTCGTCTCAATGGAAATGTGTGATATTTTAAAAACATTTACCATATTTTATTATTTTTCAAAAAAAAAAACATTAAATAGATTAGAAAAAATGAACATAACCAATTTATATCATTAATAATTTCAAAACTAAATATTGATTTTAAATTAAAACTTCAAGTTATTTTAGAGCAACAAAAATAGTATTGAAACTTTAATTTATGTTTTAGTCATTTTAATATTAGGTATACGGATTGTTTCACCATAAAGTTAAACTAAAAGGAGTGTCAGCTCAACTCGAATCACTTTTTTGATAAATTATAAATAATGAATTTACTTAATTTACTTTTTATAATAATGAAAACAAAGTATTAAATTAACTCTAGAAATATTATTATAAAGATAATAGTTAAAGATTAAAGTATTAACCTATAACTTGACAAATAAATTAATTAAATATTCAAACTATTTAAATATTATTGAGCAACATTATAGTATTTAAAAATATAAAATTATGAACATGTATAATTAAAAGTAGTAAGTAATTATAGCAAAATATTTAAAAAATTATATTAAAAAAATGTTGGTTGATTAAGTGAGTCAATCTATCTTGAATTCGACTCGAACTCGTTTAACTTATGGATTAAATGAGTCAGACTTAATTCAATTCACTTTTGAAAAAACTAAATTTTTCTCGACCTAACCCGACTTGAAACCGTAGTAGCCGGGTCAACTCACGAATTTGAACCCAATTTGACATCTTTATTGAATATGAATGTACTACAAACAATATATGAATTATAAATGATTGATTTCAAGTAGAATATAATCCATATTATATGTTAGATGAATAATGAAATGGAAACAGAGAAAAATATTTAAATATATTATAATAAAACCAATACCACCGATCTGGTAGTTAACAATCATACTTGGAAACTATATAAATTACACATTCTGAGCCTGTGATTTTCGTTTTCAAAATTATAAGAAAAAGTAAAGTTGCCAGCACAAACATTGGGAAGACATTGAAAAGTAAGAGTATGATAGGACATTATGATATACAAGAAGAAGCTGCTGAAAAGCTTCATAAAATCCAAGTTCCACCACACGTAATAGATACAACATACGTACGTACATGATTCACACAAGAGGATTTCTTTAGTATTAAACAATTATTATTGTATTTCACACTACTTTCAACCATGATATCTGTCAATCCCTTCATCTCAAGCTCATCACAGGCCTCAGAGTAACACTTGAAGCTGGCAGAGATGGTGGTCGCACTATTGGAACACGTCTCACCACTGAAAATGCTTCATTAAGACGTGCTACACGACCCATCAGCTGAGACACCTTCTGAAAAAATTGTTTTGAGACACCCACAAAATTTAATATATCACCACATAGACAAGTGCCAACAAAACCATCATATGCATGCAGGTTTGTATGGATGCATGGATGCATTACCACTGCTCAACAACATGGAATCATAATATTTGAAGTCATGATTTTTTAATTTCCACAAGCTTTTAAGGGTATGATGCTAATAAGCTCCTGTTCTGTCCAGTGATTAGTACATCTATGCACATCTCAAGGCCACATGTTGACTACTTGTTTGCATAAGGTACCCTTTATTATTATATACTACTTCCAACAAATGACACATTTATTTGATACAAATTAGCATTGGAGACAAAATGAATAAAGTGGAACTTGGGGAAAGAACAGACAACCTCAAAATTGAAAAAAAAATAAAAAATCTAGGTACAACGGAAATAAAAGTTATCTCCACAAGGTGAGTTAGGCTAAATATTACATGGACGACACTACTTTATTCAGACAAAAACAAGTTGTCGCTAAAAACTTATAGACGAGGGTTTCCTAAGTCTTCCACTACCTCAATTGATTGGCTATCATTCGCCTGATGAACTCCACTGAACCAAGAGCCTACATTGGCTTCTCCTCACATCGTCATAAAAATTCTAGATACTAGAGGGGAGAACAAAAACTCCAGAATGTGGAAAAGCTAAAACGCCATAGAGAATCCATAGACAATACTGTACTCCATAACATGTTGAAGGGTAAACCTTAAAGATGAGATAAGTCTGCTCCTCCAACTAAATGTGCCAAAGGAAAACACAATCTCGATCTAATCATGTTCCGATTCATAAAATTCAGTTGCTACCACAAGAAATTCCAGCATAATGCATAATTCATTCTCTCTCGCCATTTGATCAGCATTAAAGTCAATAGCACAAAACACAAACCAGGTTGTAGAATTTACAATTAATTTTCTTACGGATACCAGCAGCCAATTTGAGATGAGCATATATTGTCATTATGTTACATTTAATAACAATCATCAGCAAACACTATTGAGTCAACATACAATTTATTCCCAGAAAATATGTTATTTGGATTGTATTTATCCTTAAAAGTCCCTGCATATATGCAAAGCAATCTCCGAAACTGCCAAATCAAGTACAAGACAAAACATTGGAGTAATCAAAGTAACCATGTCGAGTAACATATTCAGGAATCAAATTACACGTGTACCCATGACTATTCAACAATTTAACTATAAGCATGCTTAGTCGCCACAGTCAATCCCAACCAATTTATAACAGCTAATCAATGCATGTTTAGGAAAAATTAACACTCAAATTTAACGAATATATCCCTAAAGACAAGCAAGCAATTATCTCTTGAAAATAATCCAAACCAAACACACTTGCTAATTTTGTAAAAGTCACAGCTTATTATTTCAAAAGACAAATAATTTGAGACAGTCAAACACCGGATACGAGTTAGACCAACTCCTATAGGTATCAAAACGGGTTACACTAATTTGGTTGACCCAAGCACACCTAAAAAAATATAGGTCTTCGGCTTTGGATTTTGATCCTGAACTAAACGTAGGCTTTTTTAGTATGATTTGATTATTAGGACGTAAACAACAAAGTCTATTTGGTCGACTAGCCCCATTTTGCCACCCAACCTAAACTTTCATTCATTAGACAATCACACATGTTATGGAAAATGCTTAATTTTCAAAAATCTCTCTCACAATTCAAAAAAAACAACAATTGTCTTTAAAACAAGGCTTTCTATGTATGTATGTATGAATATGAAGGGAGCAAGGACCTTATCATCGAGAGCGAGGTTGAGCTTCAAGGTCTGAGTCTTGCGCTTCATTCTGTACAACCTCCTACCAAGGAAGAGGAGTCCGAGAAAAGTAGCAGCAGCAGCCACAGAGAGAGACCAGACAGGGAGAGGCAGAGGCAGAGGGTTCACCCAACACCTCAACACTTCAAACGGAACCTTCCACCACACCAATCTCTTCTCCTCCCCCTCCTCTTTCACTTCCTCTTCTTCTCGAATCTCTTCTTGCTCTTCCTCCGCCTTCAAACTCTCCACCACCGCAGGCTCGGCCTCGGGCACCGTCACCGCGGTGGCCGTGTCGGAATCGGAATCTGCAGTCCACGGAGCGGTGGTATTGGAAAAAATCTGATTGGCAACATAGGAATCATCGAAGTTGCGATCGACATCGGAATTGGAAGTGGAATTGGAATTGGAATTGGAATTGGAATCGGAATTGGAATTGGGATGATGATCTTCAGGGAGGAGGGCGAAGTGGTCGTGGTGGATGGCGCTGAGCGTAGGCGCGGCGAATAGGACGGGAACGTCGTCGTTTGGGTGGAGAAACTCCCAGTCTTCAACTTCGGTGGTTTCCATTTCAAACCAAACCCAAAGGGAAAGAAAAGAATTAAAGGAATGAAGTTAACCCTAGCTTTCGATTTGGGCAACTACTATAACATATATATAATAACTCACAGTTACACTTACAGTTACGGTTACACTACACGCCAACACTGTTTTACTCTTTCCTTTTACTAAACTACTTTCGGTCATGAACACCGTTTTGTTGGACAGAACAACGTTTGTTTTTTTATTTTTTTCTGTTCAGATTTAAAAAAATATGCATTTATAAACATCTAACCTATGAATGTAAAAAAATATGTGTTCACGAATAAAACTCACAAAGAATGAGAAATAGATATTAAGCGGATATGGATATTTTTAATATCTACATATTAATAAAATCGGTACGAAATTACAATATTTATATCCATGAATACCCTAAACTTTAATTCAAAAAAGAATACCTTCTTATAATCAAATTTTTAAACATTCGTCTTTCGATTTTGATAGTTTACTTTAACTATTTGTTTGGACGACCGGTTGATTTTCTATTTGAGGTAAGATGATGTATTTAGATGAGAAGAATAAAAGGAGATTAGAAGAGAGAGATTTTAAAAAGATATTTTAAATAAGTAAAATAGTAAAATTTAAAATTTATTGTGAAAGGAAATAAATTAAAATTATTTGTGAAATCTTTTATTGATAAGAATAAAATAAAGTTGGGACTCGACCATCTATCAATGAAAACTAATTCAGTTAAATTTTAACGAATACCGACTTAGCCAAAATTTAATTTGGACTGATTCAGTAAAATTTGTCCAAATACGTGAATAGAACTAAATCCACCAAACTTGACTATCCAAAATTTGAATCGAAATAATTTCTTAAAAAAGAATTCAATTATTTTATTTAAATAAAAAATTTAAAATACAAGATATTGCGATCATTCTATCCAAATAAATCATTTAGAAACCGAAATTCAATTATAAAAAATTCAAATACAATATTTCGTCCCAACACAAGGATTTTATAAATGTACTCTGTATTATAAATATTTAAAATCTCGAAATAGTGATAAGAAAAGAATTAAGAAATGAAATTAACCCTAGCTTTCGATTTGGACAACTACTGTATACATATATATAATTATATAGAACAATGATACTTTAACCCACTTTTTTTGACCTATTTTTAATCCATCACTTCAATCACCATTAGATCATACATCACATCGCCAAAAAGAATAAAAAAAGATGATCTAATAGTGATTAAAACAATGAATTAAAAGTGGGTCAAAAAAAGTAGGTTAAAATATATTTTTCAATTATATAATAACATATACACAGTTACACTTACAGTTACAGTTACGCGCCAACACCGTCTCACTCTTTCGTTTTACTCAACTGGTTTCGGTCTTCGACACCGTTTTGCGGATAGAACACCGTTTGTTTATAAATATCTAACTGCATGATTTTAAACTCAATTTTTAATAAACAAATTATAAATTTTCAACTTTCAAATGAATTAGAAAAAAGGAATAAACAAATATTTTCATTTTTCCTGAGGTTTCAACGTTTCAGTCTTACTTTTCCAATATATTTTAATATTTTGAACCTTCGGTCTTTGGTTTATTGTTTAAAAATGCATAAAAGTCCTTTTTTTTTCTTTGAACCCTAAATTTCTATTGGGATATGCAGGTCTTCTGAAAATGTTTAATTTTTAAAAATAGTTATTATTTTATATTAGGATAAAGTATTTTAAATATTTAATATTTAATATTCTACTATATTTTGTCAAATATATATATATATATATATATATATATATATAAGTTATATTAATAAAATACAATATATTTTTTCGTATAATATATTATATATATTTTTCATATATCTTATATCTTTTATATTTTTCAATATCTTAAAGATCCTACTAAGTGAGAACAACTTTTTAGTGTATAATTATCTTCAGTTTTTCTTAACAATGAGAATGCTCTTATTAATCACACCAATTTAAGTTTCCAATCAATTTCAATCTATAACAATGATAAATGTAGTTATTTAAAATGCGTATTTTACACATTTTTAATAATTATAGAGTAAACTATTCTAACATTTTTAATAACTATTAATTACCCTAACATTGATTACATTAATTTCTTCTTATTATTCTATAAGAATTTTAGCTTATAACAAAACATTTTTTAATGCTCAAATATTACTTGTTTTATTCAAAGATGTCTATCGTGTACAACGGTTTTTTTTTTTCTTGCACTCAATATAAAAGTCACAATAGTTTCGTATGAAAAGCTTTTATGTAATTCTTATAGTACTAGTTCATGTTTTCTATAATAATATCATGTTTTCTATAATAAAATAAAATCAAAATATACCTCCTAAAAAAGAAAAAAAATTCGATAAAACAAATTATGAAAACATTAAATTACATTATTCTTTTCCTTTATATCGTTAAACTAAAATTATCACATAACCATTCAAATTGTTTAAGTATACTAAAAAAATTACAATATTTAAATTATTTATCTCAATATTCAATTGTCAATGATAATTATATTAACGTTTAAGAATATACTTAGAATTCATAATTCTCCGTAATTAAGATCTATTATTTGAAATTTTGTACTTTCATTTTCTAAAAGAATTTTTGTCAAACCAACATTATTTTTATGATGTGATTTTTTGTGTGTGTCAATAGTCATGTGATTACTTAATAATGATTGTTTATGTATAAAGATAATAATATAAATGGAAGAAAAGTTTAAATATTAAAATTTAAAAACGTTTTTATTCAGAAAGAAAATATTTACGATAAAAAATTACAATTAAATTCGTAAAAATTACGAAGACTGCATTTTTAATTAAAATCTGGTAGGAAAAATATAAAAAGCTTTTCTTATTTACACCATAAAAATGTTTCACTGTGCAAAAAAAAAAAAGTGAAAAAAAAAATAGTATCTTTAGGGTAGTCAAGTGCAGACAAACAAGCACCGCACTCCAGCGACACCCTGCGAGGACCACACTGGTTTATCATAATTTTTATTCGAAGTTGAGTTTGTTTTCTTCATATTTCGATGCTGAACTTCCCCATTTTATCAATTTCTCTTATGGCGTTGGGTTTTGTTTTTAATTTGTTTGGGTTTCCACTTTTCAAGAATCGGTCATGTTGATTAATTTTGTCTGTTCTTTCTATTGTTTAATCCATGATTTGAACAATTGGGTAAGATCACAGCTTTATGATATTGGTGAGCTCATTGTGTTTTTGCACTCTGCATTTCTAATTCTGGGTTTTGTGAAATAGTATTCAGGATTTGTGTGATGTATATTTCAGGAACATTGACTAGCTTGACTCAATTTGTGATTCAAAATGGTTTACTGTTGATGGCAAAGAAGGGTTTTTGAAAAGATGCCCCCATTCTCCTTGTTTTCTTTTTAACCTTCCTCTTACTTTCCATTCAGTGTGGTAATGTATTCCTTCTGCTGAGGAAAGAAAATGCACCTCACTGATTTGACTTTTTGTGGGAATATCTTAATAAACTTTGTTTAAATCACTTCAGCTTTGAGTATGGCCATGATCAGTTTTTGTTCGCTAGTTAAAAATTTATTGGTTTGTTGAAGACAAAAGCGCAAACTTTGTGTTTATATCAATGTGTTGAACTTGACAGGGTTTATAGTGTGTTGTTATGCAACATGGAATCTCAATTAGTAGACCAAAATGATGCTATGGAAGTTTCTGGGGATGTGGATTTAAGTACATATGAAGTTCAGGTAGATCAAGAAACATATGAAGGTATGCTATTATGATCACATGATTTTGATATGGAATTCTGAACGAAGAAAAATGATGCAGGTCTTAAATATAAAGCCCTGCATCCTGTTTATATATCATGGTTTCTGCATCATCTAACAATTGGTTTAGAAGGTTTCCAACTTTTAAGGTAGTAAACCTGAGTTCTTGCACCCTTCTCCTTAGAGAGGGCACAAGTCACCAGTTTAATAAAATAATGCATCTAGTGTCCATTCCTTAATATCTATCTTACTAACTCCAATAATATTATTTGATTGTGGTATTTTCAAACATAGTTTCCACTTTTCAAATATTGGTACTTAACATAAAAAAGTCTAAAAGGTATAAAGTATGTGTGTGGTATGAAGTTTAAGAGGGAGAAAGAAACAGAAAGACAGAGAAAGAAGAAGGGGAAAACGGAATAGGGAAGTTTCAGGGAAAGTGGATAGAACAGAAAGATCAAGAAATATGTGCACTGCACTTCTGTTAACATTCAATCTAGATTCAGCTATCTAAAATACAAAGTAACGTACCTTTTTTATTGGCAGCTGCCAAACAGCTATGAACTAATAGTAGCTGACTAGTTAACTAAATAACATCCTTGTCTTATGTTTATATTCACATATCACTATGATATGCGGAAAATAAATTAATACACATGAACCAGAGAGTTTGTATCAGCAATTACCTACCCTTTGAACCCCACTTTACAATATAGTGTTGGAGTTAAATTCTGTGCATTCAATAGAGTTAAATTCCACTTTACAATATCAGCCATGGAGTTAATTATTCGATATCATAGCTTAATCTTACAGCATGCAACCCCTCCCAAATGCCTTAAATTCTGTGCATTACTTTAGTGGTTCATTTATGATGCATTTTTATGCCTTTTTGCCATATCCTCCTCCCTAAACAAAAAAATATTCTGAGCAAATACCCTTTCATAACCTCATTCAAGGATCAAACGCTGAAAAATCTTTTGTTACTCTGTCTGAAATAAACATTTCACTGAGATATACATTGCAAGGGATTCACATGGTTTGCAGTGATTCCTTGGATGGTATCCTTCCACTGGACTCCTTTATTTTTTTGTTCACTTTTTATTGGGAGTTAAACAATGAAAGAAGTAAGATAAAATTTTTCGTATGCATTCATATTACTGTTAAGGGTCCTATATAGGGAGAATTGAGTCAAATCTCAGATGACGTATAGGCCTTCTAATTATCTATAGAATTCTTAATTTCTTCTCTGCAATTTAATGACTTGAATTTGAACTTCTTTCTTGACATTCCATTCTTAGTTAACAATAGAAGAGTTATCTCCTGCACTATTTATTCTCATTATGAGAAAATATTTCGATGGGTTTCAGAGATTTATTTTTGTGACAGTGGATCCAAATGAGGGGTGTAGAGTACTAGAGAGTTCTTCTGGGGGAGAGTTGGGTATCTGTGATGATGATCATGCTATTCAGGAACCATATGAAGGCATGGAGTTTGAATCTGAAGATGCTGCTAAGATATTCTACGACGAATATGCACGACGTGTTGGATTTGTCATGCGTGTGATGTCATGTAGACGCTCAGAGAGGGATGGTAGGATTCTTGCCCGCAGGCTTGGGTGCAACAAAGAGGGTTATTGTGTCAGCATCCGAGGGAAATTTTCATCAGTTCGTAAACCTAGGGCCAGCACAAGGGAAGGGTGTAAGGCAATGATTCATATCAAATATGAGAAATCTGGAAAATGGGTGATAACAAAGTTTGTGAAGGATCATAATCATCCATTAGTAGTCTCTCCTCGTGAAGCACGCCAAACAATGGTAGGTTCATATTTCTTATCTATTTATGTACGAATATGAATTCTCGGTTGGATTTTTATGTATTGTTCTTCTTCCATGCTTTTAAAATACACTGATGGATACTGGTTTTAATATTTTAAAATATGTTAAAATAATTTTTAAAGTACCAACATTAGTGCATTGTTAATGCTTTGAAAACACTAAAAAATCCGGTAGACAATCTGGACTCTTTCGTGTACTATGTTGTTGATATATGCATTACTAATTTGCTATTGCTCTGATCATTAGTCTTATCTTATGCAGCATTCCTTTCTTATTTCTCTATATTTTGTATAGCAACACTGTTTTCTGAATTCAAAATGATGTTTTCTATCATTAGGTTAACATCTTTTGTTGCTTTCTGGATTTAGGATGAGAAGGATAAGAAAATTCAGGAATTAACAGCAGAGCTTCGGCATAAAAAACGGTTGTGTGCAACATATCAAGAACAACTTACTTCCTTTATGAAGGTTGTTGAAGAGCACAATGAAAAGCTATCTACGAAAATTCATCTTGTAGTTAATAATCTCAAAGAATTTGAATCCATAGACGAGGTTTTGCACCAAACAGCCGCGAATCACGTGAGTGGTTAAGCTCTTACTATTTAGCTTTTACCTATTTTATCGTAATATATCTATACTCTTTGAGAAACAATTTTCTCTCTCATCTAAGTATCTGATGAAGTTCTTGTTAAGGTTTTTTCCTTGGTCTAAAGCTGTGTTCATTTATCCAAGCATTAGCTGATGATGTCTATAGTTGGAAGTCGATTTCTATTTCACTACACTGAATGATGTGTTGGTTTAATGGAAGTAGATTTCTTTTTCTATATGCATATGTGCAAACTAGGCCCCTTCACTTAAAGTATACAATTTTGGTTATGTATTTTGAAGATTTGCATCTTAAAAAGATAAAAAAACTTCTGTACATTTAGATTGTAAACTGCATAATTCTGCTATTTTCCTTCTCCTTCTGCATCCAATTTTATGGTTAGACCTGTAATTTGAATCATTAACCGATTGGATTGCTTTAAGGTTATGATGTCAAACATTTGTAAAATTGTAATGGCTATTGTTTTAGTTTCTGTTTTATATATGACATGAGATCCATGTTGATTGTAATCTTCATTAGGGTTCATATGTTGTGCATAATGCAGGTTGTAGTTGATCATTAAAATGTTTTGTCATGTTCAAAGAATGATCCTTCAATCCATCATGAACTGCACACTCTGATTCAATGAATACTTTGGTAAGGTCAGTGTTGCCACGGAGAAGACCACCATATCTGTAAACTGTGAAATTTTATACCTTGTCACAGTGCCTTGAAATTTTGTGACATTTTACCTTGTAATCTTTGTATACCTTTTGTTATCCCCTCATATTACACAAGAAAATGTAAACAATAATACTGTGAAGTATTAAGTTTGGAACTATTGTAACATAATAGTGTTGTTGATAGGACAAATGTGTTGAGATGCTTTTATGTTAATTAATCCATTTTTTTAGGAACTTTTTAATAATAATAATAATAAATTTGAAGTATTTTGAGACCCTCTAATTTGGAAATATAAAGCATTGAAGTTATGATTTCTTTTTATATATTTAGTATTATTTAAATTTTCCTAAGATCAGTTACTAATATCAACTATCAACTTTGTTTAATATAATGTGGATGATTATATCACTCATGATATCTGTAATCTATATCTGCAATATAAGGAATTCTTAACATTTCACTCTTTAATTTTTATGAATATTCTTTTAAATTCAATTAACTAACAATCATAAAAAAAAATATCTACAAGAAAATTAAAAAAATAAATTACTTTTATTTTATTTTTTTAATTTTTTTTTTGTAATTTACAATATATTAAATTAGTAAATAACACCATAGCAATAATAATGATTGAAATTAAATCTTTGTAAAACTAAACATGATTCAATAACAAATTACAAATAATAAAAATACATTAAAATATAAAACAATAATAACTATTAAAATTTAACTTTTATAAAGTTAAACATAATTCAATAAATATTAAAAATTCTACATAGATTTTATTACAATCAAATTCATAATAAATGCTCAAAATTTAAAATATTCTGCATAGATTTCATGACAATCAAATTCATAATAAATGTTCAACGTAATAATAACTGTTGCATGTGACGTCAATTATCTAGTGGCAAAGATTATGTGAACTAGGTTAGAATTGAATTATGGCGTTTAGATGATTATACTCTTAAATAAAGAGTTGCATCCTGACTATTGACTATAGTTTTTGATATAATGATAAGTGTTTAATTCTAACAATTGTGTATTTAGAACCAAGATCACGGAGGAAATCTTAATATGTAATCCAAATATTAAAATTAAATAAAATTATAATAATTATTTAAATTAAAAGTAAATCTATTATATAATACCGTAATAAAAAACATATGTGTAATGAAAATATTGAAATTAAATAGTTATTGAAATAAAAAAAAAAATCAACTATATAAAACTATAATAAAAAAGTAGTTAATTTTAATTTTAATATTGAAATAAATAAAATAAAAGTACAAGTAACAAAAATAACTTTTATTATATTAAACTGTAACAAAAATATATCTATAATAATAATAATAATTTTGAAATTAAATATAACTGTAATAATTATTAAAATTAAAAATATATTTACTATATCAAATTATAATAAACATAATTAATTGAATTTTTAATATTAAAATTGATCTATGAGAATAACTTACTTAGTCTGTGTATGTCCACGGCGTAAGTTAGCCTTCAATGTCTAGCCAAGCCCACACGCAGTTCCTCGAAAAATGGCTAACCATTTGCTCCGGCACAACCACCACGGCCACCGCCAATTCCACCGCTAAAACCACCGTACGAGCCATCGTCCAAGCATGGACCACTCTCCGCGACTCTCTTCAATCCCCTTCAGCCTTAGATCCCCAACAATTGCACCAAAGCCTTCAAACCCTAATCAATTCCCAGTCCTCTCTCCACGTGGCAGAACCCCAAGCCAAGCTCCTCCTCACCCTTCTGCAATCCCCCACCTCACGCCGCTCCTTTCCCCTCCTCCTCACACTCCTTTACGTCTGGGTTCGAAAATCCCCCAACCCCAATCCCACAATCGTTGATTCCGCACTCACAATTCTCTCTTCGAATGTCTCCGATGATGCCATCTTCCCTGAAAGTCTTCTCCTTTTGGGCGCTTTCTCCTCCTCGCACACCGTTTCTGAGAAAACCAAGACTCTTTGTTTGGACATGATGGTGAAACTGTTAGTGGGGTTGAACAAGGGTAAACTGTTTTCTGAAATGCCGCGTGTTCTTGCTGGAATTGGTTACGCTTTGTCGTCTTCAGTCACTGTTTACTGTGTGGAGATGTTGGGTTTGCTGTTTAGGATTTGGGGGAAAGGACAGGGCTGTGTTACTCATGGACTCATGGTTCTTTATATGTTTGATTGGGTTGTGGAGAATTTGATTGGTTTTGGGTATTCGGATAAGATGGGTGTTTTGGTTCGAGAAGGTTTCGGGAGGTTTGAGGAGGAACATGCTTCGTTTGCGGTTTTCATGGCCGCGGTTGGAGTGTTGCGGGCTCTGGAGAGACGAGGAGTGGGAGCTGACCTTGTTTCTGGAATGGGGGTGAAGGATTGTGTGGTCGGTAGGATTGAAGGTTTGGTTAGTGATTTGGTTTCGAGGAGGTTGAGGTTTGGTTATAGTGGTGATAATGAGGACGATGTTGAGGAAGACAGGTGTTTGCTTCGGTGTGCGTCGTTAGGATTGACTCGGACTGTAGCATTTTCGCTACATTCGTCTTTGTTTGTTTGTCTTGCTTTAGCGTTGTTAACTGAGATATTTCCATTGCCACGTTTGTATCAATCGGTGTCTGAGAAGTCGCGTGAGTCTAGTGGTGTGGAGCTTAAGGAGATCAGAGAACATTTGAATGGTGTACTATTCAAGGAAGCAGGAGCTGTGACTGGGGTGTTATGCAGTCAGTATTCTTTAGCTGATGAAGAAAGTAAGAATGTGGTTGAGAATCTTATGTGGGAATACTGCCTGGATGTCTACTCTGGACACAGGCAATTGACCGTGATGCTTAAGGGTGAGAAAGATGAGTTGCTTGAAGGTTTGGAAAAAATTGCAGAATCTGCTTTCCTTATGGTTGTGGTGTTTGCTTTGGCTGTGACAAAACACAAGCTGAACTCCAGTTTTTCTCAAGAAATACAGATGGATGTCTCGTTGAAGATACTAGTTTCATTTTCTTGCATGGAGTATTTTCGCCACGTCCGCTTGCCAGAGTATTTGGAGACCATTCGCAAGGTGGTTGCAGGTGTTAAGAATGAACATGCTTGTACTTCTTTTGTGAATTCCATGCCCTCTTATGCTGACTTGACAGACAGTCCAGGTTTGCATTTTTTAATGTGAATTGCTGTTATATTTATTTATTTATTTTATTGTCTTGCATTTATTTTGTAAGACTCTACATATCTTCTAGACCAGAAAACCAATTACATATGGTCAAAGAATGAAGTGCAAACGGCCCGCGTTTTGTTTTGCCTACGAGTCATTCCAACTTTCGTTGAATGTTTGCCCAGTCTCGTGTTTAGAAACGTCGTAGCGCCAATTATGTTCTTGTATCCTATATGAAATAAGTATATATTTGGTTTTTACACAAAATGGTTACAGCCAAATTTTCTCTCTACAGCATTTTTATGATCTATTTTGAACACTAGATTAGCTTGTTTCACCCATGCATTCAATAGTATTTTGGGGTCCCTTGTTGTATTATCATGCACAGAAAGTTGTCTTCCTTATTCAAGGATATTAGATATATGGAGCACCCAAATGATAAAGTAGCTCGAGCCTCTCATTCTGTGTTCATGACATTTATGACTATGGGGAGGGATTCTGAAAAGAATGATGAAGCGAATGACGAAGCTTCATTGAAGGAGCAGCTTGTTTTCCATTACATGCAGAGATCCTTATTGGTACTATATTATGCTAAAAAATTCTCAATCCTAAATCTGAGAATGATAATTTGGAATTCATTTTATGTTATTGTGTTATGTGAACAAAATAGGGATATCCTGGTGTTACTCCTTTTGAGGGTATGGCTTCTGGAGTTGTAGGAATGGTCCAACATCTTCCTGCTGGAAGCCCTGCCATCTTTTATTGCATTCATAGTCTCGTTGAAAAAGCCAACAAACTCTGTTCTGAAGTCTTCACTTATGAGGCTGATGCGTGGAAGAAGTGGCAAGGAGAGCCAGAACCAAGCAAGAAATTAATGGACTTGCTTTTACGCTTAGTTTTCCTCGTTGATATACATGTAAGTGGTTAACTAATCATGTGACTTTGCCACATTATTTGAAGTTAAGCCATGTGTTTTTTTTTATCAGCAAAGTTAAGCCATATAGATCTTGCAGAATAAAAAATGATACGTGTTTTTAAGTTGGGGGACCCATTATAGAGTTATCCATTAGGTACTTAAAATTGTTGTTTTGGAAATTGTGTCATTCCACATGCATTAAATATTGCCTTTAGACTTGATCATGTAAACATTTTTTGCTGCATTTTAGGTCTTGTCCGACTTGATGAAGCTGTTGGCACAGCTGATCACCAAGTTACCACGTGATGCACAGAACATTGTTTTAAATGAGTTATATTCACAAGTGGCTGATTCTGATGATGTTGTCCGCAAGCCCACACTGGTTTCATGGCTTCAGTCATTATCTTACCTTTGCACAAAGGCCACAGATCAAAATGCAACCAACCGAAAAAGTGAAAGTGGAGATAGTCTAACTTTGGCCAGTATTGCAGATCCATCAAACAGCGGAAGAATAACTGCACGACTCTAAGTAACAGATTCAGGTTTCTGTCTCTTTTTTTGTGGCACTACATGTTTTCTATGTTATTTTGTTTCCAATAGCTCTTAGTTATGTAGATCTCACCAATAGGTCTTGATACTGCATGCCTTAAATTTTGATTCAGTTTTTCACATCACATCACTTCCTGCATTTACCATTTCTCATATACAGTTCGCCATGTTTTGCTTGAGCCTATCAATTTGTTCAGAAAAGGTAATTTGAGGGTGGTAATAGTTTCTTAGAGCATTAAAAATAATTCATCCCTAAATAACTTGTTATGGGTGATTGATTGAATAAGTTTAAAAATTATGCAATACTTTAATGGGGTAGTAAGAAATTGAAATCCCACCTAAATAGGTGGAATTTTAGAAAGCCTCTGGTTTCTCTATCCACATTTCATCTCGTGCATTAGTTTGGGCGTATCTACCTGCACAGCTTTTCATCCTCAACCTCCGTAGCTTCCCAACTGAACCATTACTTTTCAACTTTTACAGAACCTCCTGATAGCAACTAATCTTGCTTACTAGAGTTCCTAGATTCCAATTTGTTTCAATTCTCCATTTTTTCCCTTTCTCTACTCGTGTGCTGATTCATTGTTACAAACTTTTGTTCTTTCCCATTTAAAATTGCTTCAATGATGTTTGGACCTTCTGGTGTCCTAGTTTTTCCTGTGATTTCAATGTCAGACCTTTACTTTATGTCCTTCAATGTGTTATGACTTTATGATTGTTTGAGCTTCAACAGATACTGCAAGAACCAGAACCAGATGCTTGTTTGATCGGCCTTCAAAGACCTGGGTCTAGGCAAGGAAAGGGACTGTTCACTGTTATAATCAATATTTAATGGTTGCCAAGGAAGAAAAAGGCCAGACACAAATCAAGATGTGAGCTAAATTAAAAGTCTGGTTTGTTTGCTGCCTTTGTCTCAATTTTCCTTCCGTGCTTTTGTTGAAAATAACTGCGTACTTGGGTACAGTTTTTTTTTTAGAGGAAAAAAATATAAATTTGAGGCATTTATTACTAACAAAACATCTAAATTAACTACTTTTCTTGATTATGATGAATTATAATTGAATCTTACAAATAGGAATGGATGGAGTAACACATATTTCATTCCTAAACCTGAGATAGTTTCAAAATAACACAAGCTTGTGATCAATTAGTGAAGTATTTGGACATAGGTGGCTGTTAAAAATGTGTAGTAAGCTCTAATTTAGGAATAATTAAATAAATAAACATCAGCATTTTGCCTTTTCGTGCAGGTTTCCGTAGCGATTAAGAAGATTTTGAATGCTACTGGTGCAAAGTCTAAACTATGAAAGCTGAAAGTGAGTACTCGTAGAAGTAGCTCCTGCGAAGCCTGATTGACTACTCCCAAAAGTGAAGCGAGACTTATAATCCTTCCCCGTGCTATGGCCATAGAGTGCCACTAAAGGACATGGTTGTAGCTGTGTGGTTATCTTGTTTACCTCTGGTAAACCTGAATGGATAATCAGATAATATCCTGGCTGATTTTTTCGATAAAAACAGTTCATTTCACCTCTTCCGGAAGAGTGTTTTGTGGCGACATTGATTTAAAATGGATGTTGTGCAGCGATTGTACTGTAGCCTCTGCTGTAGATGCTGCTGAATACTCTTTGATGTGTGTTAATAATACTGATTCAAAATGACTTTTGTTTTGTCCAATTTTGGTCTGATGTCTCTGCAGATCTGGAAATTCTGTATCCCACATACTCTGTATGTAGTACTTCCGTTTATGTGGATCATGGGTGTGTATAGAGTAATGCTAGGACAGTATTTGTACAAAATTTCATCACAGTTTGAAGTTTATATGGTTTTAGTACACGATGAACAAAGGAATAGCTTCTATTCCGGATTTTCAAAGTATAAGTTTATTTTACATTAAACAAACCTGCAAGTCCAATCAGAAGTTACAATTGAATTGCATATTGTCCATCATCATCAATTTAAACTCAAGTGATTTTGTTATCATAAGCATGGTATGACAGAAGTAAACCCTTATGAGCACCAAGTTGATCATTTAATTATTATTTTTGCATAAAAATGGTCATTTCTATGCTACATAATCATTAGTTTAAATTAGATTGTAAGTAATTCATGATTAATCCTAATAGGCTTGATTTGACATGGGTATTTGATAAAGAGAACAGAAATAGAAGAAGTAAATAGAGAAGTAGGGCGATAAAAAAATCACATTTGCACTTTCTTCAGGCGGAACGGTTATATTATAAAAGTTAAGTTATATCATATTATATTCTTTTCTTTTAAAAAAGTGTGCAAAATAATATTCTCCAATTTTAAGTATTTCATAATTTGAAAACAATTTTAATTCTCACAACTACATTTGAAAACTTCGTATAGTTCTTTTGAGCGTAAGTGTTCTCATGCGGGAGAGTTTATTATAGTAATGCAATGCAACGACACAGATAACATAATTCTATCTATTTTGACATTTTTCACATATTTGCAATGCATGAGAAAAGATGGTGGACCTCACACATGTACAGAAAACAAACCAGTCACATCAACTTCAATTCTTCTATCCAATTCCTCGCCAAAACTAAAACATGGATAATTTATAGAACCACATAAATCACTTTCTTCTATATTGTATCAACTTCGATGTCAAACTCACCATCCATTTTCTTTTATTTGCATGGTTATAGGAAATGTGTTTATGCATTTTAATCTATAATAGTGTTTTTAATCCTTCGGAAATTTTAAAATTTAATCTCCAAAATTCTAAAACCAACCATTTCCCTTCACTTATTTTAAAAAGAAACAAAAACTAATCAAGAATAACACTTTTTTGAATCCTGCTCTCTATTATTAATCACGTTTTATCCCTTTAGAACACCTTGGTAACTCAAGCTTCTGACATATCACAGTATGTCTGCATGAGGAATGTCAACAAGGCATTTTAATGAAAGGCTCCGAATAACACAACCAGAAAATTTAAAGTGCAAACAAAGCTAAGAGGCAATAGTTTTTCTTCATCAAGTTGTAGATGAAAATATAAGACATAACATTTCTGAAATAAGACATATATAACATAATCTTACATAGTTAACAACACCACTTAGCACACTGATAACACACACCAGCAAAATCAATCACAGAACAAATGAGTTCATAGAAAATCAGAAACTTGGTTCAAAGGGAACTGGTTTGACATGTAGTGCCACTTTTATGGAGGTAACAAGCCCATATGTCTCAGTCACATCTATGTCTTGTGAAGAAGGGAGCTTCCAATTGAACCAATAAAGAAGGTTGGCCAGTGTATACTCAACAACAACAAGTCCAAAGCTCATTCCTGGGCATGCCCTTCTCCCAAAACCAAATGGAATGAATTGGCCTTTCAATGGAACATGCTTATCACCATGTCTCTCTGGAATGAATTCTTCAGGTCTTTCCCAAACTTCAGGGTCCCTCTGAATCCCCCATGCATTCATATATACCAGTGTTTTTGCAGGAATATCATATCCCCTGAGTTTTAATGCACATGATGTCTCTCTTGGAGCCAAGAGTGGAGCAGCTGGATGTAACCTCAGAGTTTCTTTCACTACACATTTCAAGTACTCCATTTCGTTTATGTCATTTTCTTCTACTTTTGATTTATTCCCTACAACTTTTCTCACCTCTTCCTGAGCTTTCTTCAGCTTCATTGGATTTCTCATCAGCTCTGCCATAGCCCACTCTAGTGTTGATGCAGTTGTGTCACTTCCTGCTACAAACATATCCTGAAATTGTAAAAGTAGTTTTAGTAATAAATAATTCCGAACTCCACCTTTTGCTTGAGATACAAAAATTCCATTTGGTCTAAATTTACAGGATGTTATGTTTTGATATCTCACGATGTTTATCTATAGATTAGTCCTTGAAAGTGTTAACTATAGGATAGTAAGTGTTTGAGAAAAACAATAAAAAGAAGGCAATAGAACAGAAAAGGAGGAAAACCAGTAGAATTGTTTTGATGTCATTATCGGTGAGCTCAGAATCAGGCATGGCATTCTTCTGATGTTGGATGAGTATATCCACAAAGCCCTTCTCAGTGGGGCAGTGATCAGCTTCACTCTGAACCTTCTTATGCTCCTCAATTAGCTCATCTAATAAGGTATCAAATGCTTCAAAAATGGCTTTGAATTCTTGAATTCTGCCAGTTAGAAAATCAACCCAACTCAGCAAGGGAAAGTGATCCCCCACAGTGTGAACTGCAAGTTGAATCATCAACCTCCTTGCAAGCTCTTTGACCCTGCTGTTACTGTACTTCTGTCCAAGAGCACATTTACAAATGATGCTGTCTGATACCTCAAGAATCAACTCACTTAGATTCACAGAGGATGCATCTCTCAAGCTTGCTTTGCCTATCTTTTTAACCAATTCTGCAACCTCTTGTTCCCTGATGAGGCCAAATGAGTGCACCCTTTTGGCACTCAGGAGTTCAAGGGAACATATTTTTCTTTTCAGTTTCCAGCTTTCTCCATAGGATGAAAAATCAATGTCATTACCTCCGTACAATATGTACCTGGTTGCTGCAGTTTTGGGTCGGTTTGAGAAGGCTAAATCATGAGTTTGCATGATTTCCCTCACCAAATCTGCTGATGAGATCACCAAAGTCTGAGTCTGCCCCAGCTGCAACCACATGAGAGAACCATGCTTTTTTGAGAGGGAACTGAAAGAACGATATGGCAATGTGCCTATCTGATGAAGATTGCCAATGATTGGTAACTTTGTTGGTGATGGAGGCAGATTGAAACTGGCTTTGTTTTTTGATCTTCTTGTTAGCTTCAACACAGCAATGGAAAGAAGAAAAAAGAGAAAATATGGATAACAAGTAGAAGAAAGAAAAGCTATGGTATGAGGCCATTCTATAGAAGCCATTGTTTATCCACCCACACTCTTCTACCACTCACACTAAAGTATACATATATATAGGCATATCCACCTTACTCAAGTTCATTATCCATCTTAGTATGATATATATACAGTGTTTTGAGTGTTCTGTTTGGTATGAGATAATGTGATTGAAGATTGTTTTGTATGAATGCATTTTACATAGTGATGTGGGATCAACTATGACACTGAAGTCGAACTCCTAGTGCTATTTTTGTTTAAGCACATTTTTCACAGACATGGGATAGTGCAATTTGCTACGTTGAGACGTGATAAGAGCCACAAGCAGCGATAGTGGTCGAAAGAGTGGCTCGTGTTTGTCATTCCCAATCAATAATTTGCGTCTAAAACTCATGTGAAACTTGACCATGCAAATTATGTAACTATATATGCTCCACTCTTTGGTTTTCATTGCTTTTCTCCACCTTAATCTTCTGCTCAAATATTTCATCATACAATTTCTTAAACTTCACGTGTTACTTAATTTTGGCAATCAATAATGAGTGGAAGAAGATGAAGAAGAAGAAGAAACTAATGATCTAAATCCCACTTGGTTGGTGCTGACAAGAGATGATGATAATCATTACAACACATTCATGTGTCACTTTCTTTCAGAAAGATAACAGTTCCATTGTGCTTCACTTAAATTCTGATTTATGAATAAAACAACAACAAATGCATTATATTGAGTTTAACAACTTAATACGATTATATGTTATTAAGTAGTCTTTGGTGTCTATTAAAGCATTAACCTTTAGTCAGTTTTTAGTAGTGTTGAAGCAAAAAATTAGTATTTAGAATTTAGAAATGGAAAATCTTTTGGATTAAGAGATTTAAAAAGAATTTATATCACAAAATCATAAAATGGGAGAGGAATTACATCAAATACAAAGGACTGTTCTACAATTAATGTTAATAACATCAATACGATAACGATAGTAAAAAAAAATCATCTTATTTAACCGTGATAATGTTTGTTATTATTGAGGAATAGTTAAGTAAATATAACTTTTTCTTCTTTTAAATAAATGAAATAAAATTAAAACTCAATACTGATGTCAAATCTAGTGGTTGGAAATAAAAGTAGTAAAATAGACCAATAAACAGAAAATAAAAACTTATAAAATAGATGAAGTTAGGAAAAAAAAGAAGAAGAATAGCTTAAATTGAACAGGTCCAAGTGTATGTCTCTAAATACTAAGTTTAAAAATAAAAGATTTAAAATACGAAGAAAATTTAGTTTTGTAAAGTTAACTTGTTTGTAACATGTTATATTCCATGTTTTTTAAAAAAGAAAGATGGCCAACTAGTTTGTGAAGCTATTGAAGCAACTAGACGGTGAAGTGGATCCCGCAAGCCGACAATATTCCTCTTAAAGTTTAATGATTGGATTGAAATTTTTAATCTATCTTGTTATATATATATATATATATATATATATATATATTGTTTATCTTAAGATAATAGTCTAATAAAAAATGTATAAAAGTAATAACAATAGTTTATCTTAGAAAAGTTTTAACTTTAATCAACTCTACACTTATTACACCATTTCGTATTTCTCTACTAGAAAGAAAATTCAATTCACCCACATAAATGTCAAATAAAGTACATTTTATTCGAAATCTACAAATTCAATGAATGTTATCTGAAATCATTATTTTCATACAATAATGAAAAATGTATGTACTAAACTTTAGAACTATAATATTCATCAGCTTCTATGGCAATGACGTCTTATTTTGTTGTTTTCCCATCTACTTGCAATTCTCTTTAAATGTCAACTCCTACCAGTAATCCCAAGATATTTACATAATAATATATCAAAATGATGAAAACAAAAAATAAAAAAATTAAATAAAGAAATATTTATACCCAAAGAATAAGAATACATAATAAAAAACTATAAATATTAACTTACCTACTAAATAATCAATGTCAAATCCAATGGAAGTCAATACCGATAAAGGTGTGTATTCTGGTTTGATATCTGGAACAACTTAATATCAAACAAAGTATCTTTTGTACTGAATTGGAAATTAATCTTATAAGGGTGGTGTGTAGTTTGGTATATTCCACTATTTTTAGCAACACTGGAATTTTGGATTGCATAAACATGACCTTTAGATATTTCATTCTAAAATTTGTAAATTAGAGTATGTCTAATGGACACATGTATTTTACCTCCTTGCAAAAACTCGATATAAATAACATGTTTAAAATATAAAGAAGTTTTCAATAAAAAAGTTAGAAAAAATTAAACGCAATATTACCTTTTGTCTTCAATAACCAACAATGATATTCCAATTCTCCTTCTCTAGGGTAACTTCACTCATGTTCTGGCTTTGCTTTTAAACTTCACAGAGAGACATATTGAACGCACAACAATGATATACAAAATTCAAAAGTCCACAAATGAGTTAATATTTGTGACCTCATACATATTTATAGATATATAAATACAAATAAATAATAATGTAAATAACTTTATTGTCATCTTCAAGTAGTGAAAGCCTTAAAGCTTCAACCTTTATTGTGTTCTTCAAATATTTCATTCATCTCCCAGAAAGCATGCATTCATTCATCAAAGAAAAAAAAACATAAAAAAGTATCCAAATCTTATAGAAAAAGAAAAGATTTGCCAGACTGAAAAACTTACGTACCTTTATTGTCGTCTTCAAAGAGTGAGAGTGAATCACCTTGTCAAAAGATGAAAAGCTTGTGAGAAAATAATGTAGAGTATTGTGGTTGACGGACGTGTTGGGGTTGACAGAGAGTGGGAGGAAGAGAGTATGAAGAAGATGAAATTGTTAGAGAATGATACAATGCTAGGTTTAGGTCGAAAGATGGAAGGATGACTTTAGGTCATTAAAGTTAAACTTTTTCTTTTTGAATTATTTTTTTAAGATGCAAAATTCTGAGTGAATGAGACATATGTGTTTTTACTAATTGTAGAAAGAAAAATTTGAATTGAAGTGGTTCAGAAATAATATTTTATTCAAAAAGTTTCCCTTTGTTAGTTCTCAATTGTATATAGTATTAGATATTAGTGTTTGACTCAATTAAGTTTCAATTTTGTTTAAAATCACACAATATTGGTTCTTCCATGAAATTGGTGTGTTAATGTCATTTGGTTTGGTGGCTGTCACATATAAATATCTTGAACTTTTTAAAATTATTTTTTTTAATTATTTGAATTTTTATTTTTGAATAGTGTATTGTTCTTCAACCAACAAACCCTATGTTTCTTCTTTAATTAAACAAACTCAAGGTTCTCCTCTACTCTCATCACTTCACTTCTTCTTCCTCCAATTTCTCTCTTCCTTCCCCCTCTCCAATTTCACTTTTCATTCACTCACCATCACAATTGAAACTTCCAATCTCCTACTCGCGATACGCTCATGAATCTGAAGCTTGCAGTCGTCTAATTAGTGTACGAACAAACTCAACTAATGTGGGTTGCATGACACGTCTTATCAGTGTATGGACATACTCGTCTAATGTATTTTTAGACTCATCTCTAATCAATGTATGGAATTATACATAATGTTTTTTACTAATCAATATATGGACATACTTGTCTAATGTGTGTTCTTAGACCCCTCTAATGTTTTTTTTTTTTCCATGCTCCTCTAATCAGTGTATGAACAAGCTCGTCTAATGTGTATTGCAAGATTCATCTAATTAGTGAATGGACAAATTTGTCTAATTTGTATTAATAGACTTTCCTCATTTGCATGTGGAATGACTTGTTTAATGTATATAGACAGTGTCTTCTAATCAATATATAAATAAGTTGCGAAATGTGTATTGCTAGACTTATAATCAATACATCGAAAAAATCGTCTAATACATCTGATGTGTATTACTTGACTCATCTAATTAATACATCGATAAACTCTTCTAATATATATCGCTAGACTTGTTTAATCAGTATATGAATACACTTATATAATGTGTATTGCTAGACTCGTTTAATCAGTGTATATTCACTCTCGTTTGATGTGTATTGCAAGGCTTATCTAATGTATATTACTAGAATCCTCTAATTTGTGTATGTACAAACTTATCTAATGTATATTGCTAGACTTGTCTAATTGGTGTATAGACATACTTGTCTAGTGTTTGTTGCTAGAGTTGTTTAATTAGTGTATGAATAAAGTCATCTAATCAATGTATGTGCATACTCATTTAATGTATATTCCAAAACTCGTCTAATTAGAGAATGAACATACGCATCTAATGTGTATTAATAAACGAACAAACTTGTGCAATATATATTGTCAAACTTGTCTTATGAGTGTATGGATAAACATGTCTAGTGTTTATTGCTCTGGACTCGTCTAATTAGTGTATAGACAGACTCGTCTAATGGGTATTCTTACAATCATATGATCAATGTGTGAAATCATTTGTCTAATGTTTTATTGTTGTACTTATTTAGTGATTATATGATGGGACTCATCTAATGTGTATTGTTAAACTTGTCTAATTAGTGCATCAACTATCTTGTTTAAGGTTTTTTATTATATTCGTCTAATCAACGTATTTTAGACTCACCCAATCAATGTATAGAATGACTCATGTAATATTTTTTGTTATGCTCATTTAATTAAAGTATAGACAAACTCATCTAATGTGTGTTACTAGACTTATCTAATATGTGTTACTAGACTTATCTAATGTTTTCTGCTATATTTGTGTAGTAAATATTGTTAAATTTGTCTAATCAATAATATATATTTCTATACTCATCTAACTTACAAATAGTTTAGTGATATACTTTAAAACAATTAGTTTGTCACTTTTAATTTTTCTCTACATTTTCATGTTGAAAATAGTAAAAATGAATTCAAATAACATAAAACACAATTTATAATATTAAGAAGTATGATTTTTTTTTTATCACAAATGTATAATTTAAACCTATAAATGAACTATTAAGTCCAATGTTTTAAGATTTTGTTAAAAATATAATTATTTAAAACCTTATACTAAATTTCTATGTACATATGATTAATGTTCACTTGTTACATGCTCAGAACCGTACGAGGCAGCAAGCTCACAAACATACAAGAAAAGTGAAGTAAATAGGCTTCATTTGAGATGGGTGTTTGATAAAGAGAATGGAAATAAAAGGAGAAGTAAATAGAGAAAAAAAAATAAGGAAAAAAAAAGTAGGGCGAAAATTGAGATTGATTGAAGAAAAATAGAAAAATAAAAAAAAAGCTGTTTATTATGCATATCTCGATTTCCCTGTACATCAACCATAATGATTTACCTAATCTCTTGTACAAAATAAATATATTAAAATACTTGTTTAACTATCAATTTTGCTGGTAAATTCAAAAAATCACTGCTGTTCTAAGCTGCAATTTTACAGTTCAAAAAATCCTGTCTTAAAAATCATGTTTCAAAAATTTCAGAAAGTTTGTTCCAAAAATTTTAGAAAATTTTGTTTCCAAACAAGTAACCCAAAAGTCAATTTTAGAAAAAGTAAAATAAATATTTTAAAAAAAAAATTACGGCACTTACAGGAGGAAAACCCTAATTTTTTAGTCAAAAACCCACCAAATAAACTAACAGTTAACGTTTTAGAAGCGGATGAATAATAACACACAATATCTCTGGTGTTAAGAGATAAAACTAAAAAAGATTCTCCTTGATTTCTAAATTAAAGAGTTCCAATAAACACACATATTTGCACTTTGTCACAGTACCAAGTTAGCAACAGTACCAAGCTTCTTACATCATTAAAAAAAATGAAAAAATCACACATATAGAAGAACATAATTTGTTACATAGTTTTAGGATTGTGTTAACGTAGAAAAGTGGTGAACCTAAAAGCCTTTCTTCATGCACAACTCTCTTTTCCAATATCAGATGCATTGCATGCTATGTTCCAACTTCTCATTTTTCTTATACCATTTTCACAATATTCATGTATCAATTCTCCTACTTCTCTTCTGCATCAACAAAAATACACGTTTCCAAACTTACTTTCGTGATACGTAACTTCGCTGCATTATACAACTGTTTCGGTACACCCAATAAGTCTCACATCACTTAAGAATTGAGGTCAAGCGAAATTTAAATATTTCTATCTTTTTTCATCCTCTGAGATGTCTTTTAAACATAAAATCGTGATGGAGCTCAAACGCTCCAAAGCAGACAATATTTCAAGAATAATCCTGATTGACCTTTCAAGAAGATTATAAATATTATAAAAAAAGTTTGAAAAGTAATATTCATCCAATTTTAAGTTTTTCATAATTTGAAAACACTTTTAATTCGCAACAACTATATTTGAAAACTACGTATATATAGTACTTTTTATCCATTTGTTGGATGTTTGTCAACCACTTTTTACTTAAATAATTGCTTATATTTAATTGAAGTGTGTACATTGTTTTACAAAACTTGACTAGAAGGTTTACTTAACAATTTTTTGCGGAGATTTGAAGGGTTGTTTTATTTTATGTAAATTGAAACCATAAAATATATATGAAAAAGAAGTTTTGACCAAATTGCCCTAAAATTTAGAAAGTTTTGGCTGCATTTACTCTTCCCATTATTCTCTAACACCACCTCAAATATTGGTTGAAATTAATTAAAAATCATAATTTTTGATAAATTCTATAAATTAACTTTATTTCCTTGTTAGCCACTAATATTGGATAAGTGACCAATAGATCATTAAAATAGGTGTGTGAAATACTTACTAAAACTACAACATTTTTTTTATTGGGTTAAATATATTTTTGATCTCTTAACTTTAAGTAAATTTTGAAATTAGTCTATTTCGAAACTTTGGACCAATTTAGTCATTGATCTTTCGAAATACGTAGATTTAGTCATTTTAATCAAATTTTGATAAGTTTATTTGAGATTTTATACGCATGTCAGGATTGTATTTAAGTTGTTTATACGATTTGACACATGGTTACTTTAATGTTAAGTCAAATACTATTATGAAATGTGCTTGAAATATCAAATAAACTTGATAAAATTTGATTAAAATGACAAAATCCTTGCATCTCGAGAGATGAAAGACTAAATTGGTCCAAAATTTTGAAATTGACTAATTCCAAAATTCACTCAAAATCAAGGGACCAAAAACATATTTAACATTTTTTTATTAAACACAAACACATTTGGTTGATCACATTTTGGTTTATTTGCCTTTATTTTCATTTCATGTCCCACAATTTTAAAATAGATCTAATCCCACCAAAATTTTATTGAAGTAAATAACTTTAAATGGTGGAAAGAGGATATTCAAAGTCTTGGTCCAAAAGGATAGGAAGAAGAAGATAGGGTTTGGAAGATACCAAGTAAAGTACAATTACATATTAAATCAAAAACACAAAAGCAAGAAATGAGATAAAACATGCAACTTTTTTATTATTATTATTATTATGCTAATTAAACCAAACCCTAATTTGAATCCACAATTCGGCGCCGTTTGCTTAGCGCAATCGGAGGTCCATTTTGGTGTAACCCTAAAAATGGCGCCATTCACGCCTCTTCTTTTGATGTAAATTTTGAGAAAAAAGAGAATGTCAAGTTAAGAATGAAGCAATGAGAGGAATATTAGGGACTTTGTTGTTTTAATTTTGTGTGATTGAATCAACTTTTTCAAACTGTTTCCCCAAAAGAGGTTTTTTTAGGTGCTCCAATTTGAAGAATGATGGAGCACGAGCTAATCACGTGAGGAACATAATGAGAGGATTAGGTCATGTGTGCTTTGAAACTTTCAACCCATTGGCCCTACAAACTCTTGTGGTCCTATCATGTTTACCACGTCATATCAATTTTTCTTCATTTTTTTTATTATTTTAATTTTTTTTTTTCAAAACATATTTTTATTAAAACAGTTAAATTGAGTCACAATTTTTAATTCGACTCACGGGTTTAGATTAGGTTTAGATTAGGTTGAGTTTAAGTTGAGTTGAAATTTGTTTATAAATATCATTACCGAACATTTGCGTTGTATTACTATTAACGTTTTTACTTTAGTTTTATGTAATATATAAATAAAGATTTTATGAAACTTCTATTAATTTAAATTAGAGATGATAAATGAAGATGATATATAAAATTACAGGTATGGTTTATCTGAGTCCAACAATTTTATAAAATTGTTTATAAGTTCATATTAAAGATAATTTGTTTATGTGTTGGGATATTTCTAAAAATAAAACTATAATAAAGTTCCAAATTTTAAAGTGGATAATATGATTAACCTTAATAATGTAATTTAATTATCATCTTTATTTATTTGTGAATTTCAAATATAAAATAAAACTTTACTGTCTTTATCACTTTGTTATTTGTTTAACAAAAAAAATCCCTCGGGTATTTAATTAGATAGAAAGATTTAGCAAAACAGAATGTTGCATAAATTTAAATTTTACATGTTGTGAACCACATTTAAATTCATCTCCAAAACTCAAATGGAAGTTAACGAAAATAGCTTTGAAATGGATACACCGAGTAATTTATAATCAAGATAAAGATTGCATTTTTAAGCACTCCCATTTCACTGTTTTGTGAAAGCAAAACACTATAATACCTCGTTTTCTTTGTTTCATCAATCCAAAAGGAAGAAAACAAGAACAAGAGGGAAACAATGAAAAGGGTATAAATTCACAACATGGTGACAATTGTCTTATGATGACAACTTCAAAAAACATATACACATTGACGACAAAAAATGGAGACAAAACAGGGTTAGTCACAGCACAAAAACCGTCATAAACGGTCTCTGTAGTAAATGCTTGAATAATAATGATGCATGCATGTGTTAAAATCTGCATGCAAAACATTATTCAAATTCCCACTCGAAACGGTTGAGGAAGTCTATGAAACAGGGTACTATATTATATTTCTGTCTCTTTTTAGTTGGGTCATTGAAAAGCCTTGATTTACGCCAAGGGATTGATTCTCCTAAGCGTAATATAAAAAGGGAAGCACATAACTCATTTTGCTTCAACCAACAAGTCAGACACAGAGACCATAGCATAACACTTTTGGTGGTTCAACCAAGAAGATAGAAAAAAAGTGATAATGGGAAATTCCTTGGTTTCATTGTTCCTTTTCACATTCTTGTTGGTGGGTAGTGTCCAATGTAACCCTAATTATGCAGATGCATTGGCCAAATCCTTGTTGTTCTTCCAAGGACAGAGGTCAGGAAGGGTTCCTGCTGATCAATTACTCAGATGGAGATCAAATTCTGGTCTTTTTGATGGTCGCCTTGCCAATGTAACAATAATCTCTTTTTTTCTGTCATTTTTCTTTTCATTTTGTGTTTGCTTGTTCTGCTCAAAAGCATATCATCACACCATGGATTGTTTCTTATAGTTTCTTCTTTCATTGCTGTCATCATAACTAAACTTTATCAGAACCAAAGCATAGCACCATACCAGTTTTTTTCTTTATTTAGGAGCATTTGTATTTGTAGAAGCTTTCATTGCTTGTTCTAAGTAACGGCTATGCATGCATGGCTAAACACAGGTATTAGAATGAATTTGTCATGCTGTTTTTAGTTCATATTTGAATGCTGGGAAGATTAGTGTTCGATGGTAAAATTTTGATGAAAGTTTCGACATTGTTGATTCAGAACTCTGTTACTATGCTTTGATGCAGGTTTCTTTAGTCTTTTCTTTTTACAGGTTCTAAGTTGGTGGAGTTTATTTTATCACTGTCGGGTTTAAAGTCAAATATTTCCTTGGAGTAAATTTTGATTGAGAAGAGGTTGTTTTTCACGTGACTCTTTATGCTGCTGTGGCATAATAATACACAGTAAAAGGACTAGTACAAAATAATGATTTGCTATAAAAAAAAAAAAAATTGCTTATTTTGAAACCATTTTTCACATAAATTTTCTTTAGACACTTTTCTTTTAAAAAGTTGGACCAATCACGTTATAAGTCAACCGCTTTGATGATGCCGAAAATTGAGTATTCATTCTTTTTCTCTTTTTTAATTGGAAACAATATGCTATGCAATCATTCTCTTTACTCAAGTCTTGGAATGCGTGACTCTTTTAGTTTTACAAGTTTCAAAGTCCTTATCTAATCCTTTGAGTAAGAGTGTAAATCAAGTTACAAAAAGCAACATGTGCTTAAATTAATCAGTTTTGGTTAATTGGGTCGGAGAAGTACTCTCAAACTGAAAGAAAAATATTATCAGTTACTGCTCTTTTCTAACAGTCAAAAAACTGTATGATGAATATTGCAATACTTTATAACGGTGGTTGCATAATAATTATCACTGTCTTGTTAATGTGTACTCAAACTGGTCTAATTATCAGAATATACTGATAATTGAACTGATAAACATTTACTTCATATCTGTTTATGATGTTACAACATACAATTAGATGATAAACATTCAACAAAGTGCTTATGGAAACAATCATGAATTTCATTTGATTAAGCTGAAGAAGGAAGTGTCTCACCGTATCGAAACTTTGTATGGCAGGTGGATTTAAGTGGAGGTTATTATGATGCAGGAGACAATGTGAAGTTCAACTTTCCAATGGCGTACACCACGACCATGCTGTCATGGGGAACAATTGAATATGGGAAGAGAATGGGAGGACAAATAAAAGAGGCAAGAGCAGCAATTCGTTGGGCCACAGACTACCTTCTCAAGTGTGCCACATCCTCACCTGGGAAGCTCTATGTTGGGGTTGGAGACCCAAATGTGGACCACAAATGTTGGGAAAGGCCAGAGGACATGGACACTGTCAGAACTGTGTATTGGGTCTCTCCCAATAAACCTGGCTCAGATGTGGCTGCAGAAACTGCTGCAGCACTTGCTGCTGCATCCATTGTCTTCAGAAGGGTTGACCCAACATACTCTAAGCAGTTATTAAGGACTGCTCAGCAGGTCTACCACTTTGCTTTGCAGTACCAAGGTTCATACAGTGATTCACTTGGATCAGCTGTTTGCCCATTTTACTGCTCATATTCTGGTTTCAAGGTAAAACCATTATTTTTATAGTTACTTGCTTCTGCCTTCCTTCCTGCTATATTTTCCTTTCACTCAAATTTATGATTGGATGACAATGTAAAAAAAATTTAACTAGCAGTGCACAAAAGACTAATTACTTGGAAAATAGTGTTGTCTTACTAACCGTTGTTTGTTTTCAGGATGAACTATTGTGGGGGGCTGCATGGCTTTTCAGAGCGACAAATGCTGTTTACTACTACAATTTGGTGAAGTCCTTGGGAGCTGATGATCAACCAGATATCTTCAGTTGGGACAACAAATATGCCGGTGCTCATGTTCTTCTCTCCAGGGTATATCATGTTGTCCATGTGATCCAATTGAAAAGTATCTAGAATCAATTAACTTGTTTGTGTGATGTTATCTGATTTATTGTGTATTGTTATTGCAGAGAGCATTGCTGAATGGCGATAAGAATTTTGATCAATACAAACAAGAAGCTGAGAATTTTATGTGCAAGATCCTGCCAAACTCTCCCTCCTCTAGTACACAATATACACAAGGTAAAGGCAACAACACCGCTGAGTTTCAAAGAAGTGATGTTACACAATTGGGTCAATCTAAGTGCTTTTGTGCGCAGGGGGACTCATGTACAAGCTTCCTGAAAGCAACCTCCAGTATGTGACTTCAATAACATTTTTGCTTACAATCTATTCAAAGTACATGGCAGCTACAAAACACACATTTAACTGTGGCGGTGTGTTGGTCACTCCAAATACCTTAAGAAGCATTGCAAAAAGACAGGTAATGCTCTTCACAAAACTTTGTAAGTTCAATATCCACTTCTCTTTTGCCTATTCCATGGTTGACAAAATTTCTTGTACAATTTCAGGTAGATTACATATTAGGTGAAAACCCATTAAGAATGTCCTACATGGTAGGCTATGGTCCATACTTTCCCAAGAGAATTCACCACAGAGGATCTTCCTTGCCTTCAATAGCAGCTCATCCACAAACCATAGGCTGTGATGGAGGGTTTGACCCATTTTTCCACTCAATGAATCCTAATCCTAACATATTGGTTGGAGCTATAGTTGGAGGTCCAAACCAAAATGATGGATTCCCAGATGACCGCAGTGATTACAGCCATTCTGAGCCTGCAACTTACATCAATGGTGCTTTTGTCGGACCTTTGGCATACTTTGCTGGTAGCCGTTAATGTTTGATTGACCTAAATTGAAAGGTCAAGTAGGACTTGGTTATCAAGTGTAGATGTTATCCTATCTGCACCCAACAAAGGGAGCTCTACCAACCAAAAAGGTTGGAATGGAGTTTGAAGTTAGTGGTGTTCATTTATAGCCCTTTGACACAAAAAAAAATGTAACTTTATCCAATATATTTACAATGCTTTATGCTACATGGAACATCACAGAACCAAAAAAAATTGTCATCACATGCAACATGTTGACAGGCTCATCCACCCACCCTATCGCAGAGTCTATCTCTTTCATGGCAATATCTAAACTGCTAAAATCAGATCCTTTTTATGAACAACATGCAAAGTTGGTAACAGGCCAATAGAAAAAGAAATAATAAATTTAAACATGAAGATAGAAGTTAACCTTTAACAACCGTTAACGGCAAAAGAAATTAAAATTTTCTATGATACAGATTAGCAAAATAAGGTAATTAAGAGAACGCAACTCCCTGCTAAATTTGAAGGCAAGCACACTTCCTACAAGACTTATACTCTCTATCGTTGATAAAAATTTATGGAAAACTATGAAGTCATGAGTTGGGATTTGGGTCCTTTAAATTCAATGGTGCACTTGACTTTAGAGAATAAAATGCACCTTATCAGAAAATCAATAGTTTAAACACTCGCTTCAGAAATTATTTAGTTCATTCGAATCTCATTCAAACAAATTTTGACAGCTTGTATGAGTTATTTTATAAAATTGAAACAAAAAATGTTAAAAGGTCTACTACAATAGGTTGTTTGTGCTTTCATCTGTTCTACCTTTTGCCCATCTAAATACACTTTTTCACTGATAAGATGTTCTTGCTTTTGCCCATCTAACACACTATTGCCCAATCAGGCTCCTGAGACTCATCACTATTAACTAAATCTAAAGATGATATGTTCCTTGCTCCATAAAATCAATATTAAATAAATTATAAAGTATTAATCTACAGAGCCAGGACTATATTGTTGATAGTAACAGAGCTAGCTCCTCATCAGACACTTTAACTTCAGCATACGATCCCAAAGATGCAGCGAGTCTTGCAGCTAATTGATGTTTACACTGGAACATACACACAATGCACATTGTATATTTGAGCATTACAATAATATTGATATTTATAATCAACAGAAGATGATGAAACGCGTATATGGCCTTACACAAAGTTGTTCCCTTCTGTTGACGACATCATAGAAGAAAGAATAACAGGCACAAAAATTCTCAGCAAAACAGAGATATTGTTCTTTTCTTCGGGATTCTCCTCTAACCTTAACAAGGGGATACAAAATGCATGATCCATATCAAACAAATGAATGGTTCTTTAGATTCACAAAAGTCAAAACATCCTTTGCTTGACATGAAATAATTGACACTATCCATTTTCTCTATCTTTTACTTTCATCTTTTTTCATATGCATGTATCTCAAAAAGATTCTCCAAGAATCAAAGAGAACAACAATATTGTGCCACTTTAGTTGTACAACAACCGTTTTCCCATTAAGTCTCAATATTGTCATGCAAACACTAAAATTTTTACATATGTTTAAAATATTCCAAATTTGAAAGCCAGGGATATAAATATTGTGCCAACTTATATCTTATTCAATCATCTCAACTCTATCTTTTCACATCTCAACTGTTACAACCACCTTACATCTTTTTATATTTCTATTTTCCCTTATAATAACATTACTCATCAGATTTATCCTGTTTTTCTTTTTTTCCTATCTCTTTCTTTCCTACTAGCCTGTGGGGTGAGAAAATACTTATTTTGTAAATCATATATCTGAATTTTAAGCAAAAATTGACCCATTCAAGGCAATAGAAGTGAGGTGGGAAGGTGAAACCTGAAAGATAAACCTTCCACTGGGGTGAGCAGATATCTTGCTGACACCTCTTTGGTCAACAATTCTAGTGGCTCCCTCGAAGTTCTTGCCAAACAAGAAATGCAAACTGGTTTCATGTTGCATAAAGACCAAAAACAACTTCAATAGAAACACAATGCGGGGCAATAATGATTTGAAAAGAACACAAAGGAATGGGAAGCAATTGACTAACGTCCAAAGTTGATCATCATTCACTGCAACATGAAAACAAGATGGTCTTTGGTCACAAGTCAGTACTTCAAAGTAGGTTTTAAAAAACCATCCAACCCCATAATTGCAAATTTACAGCCGCAATTGATAAACACCCAAGTATCCGGGTATCCACGCTAAAAAACTAGTAATTATGAGAAGAGAACCAAGTGCTTAAAAATTCCACAAGCATCTCATACTTGTCAATACAGGACTTAGACATCTCATAATACCCGATTCCCCTTCATAGTGACACCCTTGAAAGTCAAGGTTCCGATAACTTTCACTATAAAACATTTTACAAAGTGACACACCTCCTTCAATTTCCTGGTTGGTAAAAATCCTAATACCAATTGATAAACACTCATATTAGGGGAAACCTCCATAACAAGTGACAGGATTGTGACTGTAATTGTGGCTGCATTAGCCGCATTTCTCCTGAATTTTCTATCACATCAAAAATTGCTACGAAACCACAACCACTACCCCAACCACAACCACAATTGCAACCACAAGAGCAAGGTTTATTGAGTTTTCACTACATATTGAAACATCATTATACAAAATTTTCGGTAATATCAAGGATTGGTAAATTGCAGCTACAATTCAAAACCTTGATTGAAAGTATATAAAGTAATCAAGTTACTGACCTTTGTGTGTAGACTCAATATCCTTCCATACTGTCTCTGCTACCAAGCAGCTTGCACTCATTCTGTTACTAACAATTGGTTACTGAGAATATACCAATCTGTGATTTTGAGTAATCAATAAAAAAACAATAATAAAACAAAATGGTATTAATTTGATTATTATATAAATGATTAATGAACATAAGAAAAGAAGAAACCTTACCTTAGTAATGAAACAACAACCCAACCAAACTAAACCAAACCCTTTCTCTAACTTACTTCATCCCCATCCAATCAAATAAAGCTACACTTGCATTGCAATCCACACACACATATGTACATAGAGAGAGAATAATAAAGAGAAAGAGGGGAAGGGGCGGAGGGCGGCGGAAAGGCTATATACCTGCCGGCGCCGCCGGAGGAGGACATCATGTGTCGGCGACTGTATTTGCAGAGCGCCTCTATGCTGTAAGACTTGAACTCAAATATTAGAATAGTAATATGATATTAATAATTTATTCTAGATATCCTAAATATAATTTCCATGTAAGGTGTTAATTATTATATTTATTAAAATAAATTAAGAACGTTGGAAATTTATATACAATTTTTGGATTCTATATATTATTTTGAAAGAAGATAAAGAACTGGATGAGAAAGAGATGATTTGAGAGTGTGTGGAAGAAAAGATAAGGTTTTACATAAAATATCATTATATCTAGTTTTATCATATGCAAAAAATGTTTTTTTTTAATCTTTTATAATATTTTATCATTGTCTTTTTTTAATTTTACAATTAAATTATAGTTGTTTAAACACTTCCATCAATTATTCTACATTCACAAATTGAAACTTAAATGGTTAAATGTGCAAAAGTTTGAAGCTTCAATGACAAAAATGTACAATCAGGCAAAAATTATCTTATATATAAAGTAATAACTACGTTGCTTAATCTAATTATGTACTTAGAAATATTTTAATAATGACATGTTTTGGCCTAGAGTGATATTTTACCCATCATGTTTCAATAAAAAGTTTTAGAATTATTAATCATCTCATTTAAAACTTTCTGCATTTATCATTAAATTAATTATCTATAACAATATATAAAGAAAATTTTTTTTTACACATATCATAATACCAATTCTACCCTTTACAATATAATTATTTATTAAATTTTTTAAATTAATAGTTATTTTTAACTATTTTCTATAAAATTGTTTATTTTTTCTTTTTTTTATTCATCAACAATTAATTTTTCTATTCATTTTACTTTATTTTTAACATTTCACTTCATTTTTAATAAATATAAATTTATTTTATATATTAATTTAATAATATTACATTATTATCACCTACTAAAACATTATTATTTATATTTAAAAAATCGTATACACAGGTAACGTATAAGTGTACACTAGTAATTAATAATAAAAACTTGAAAAAGAAGAATACTAACGAAATTTTGGGAACTTAAAAGCAAAAGAAATAATTATAAAGACATAAAAAGGCAAGATAATATTTTTAGAAATTTAAAAAATATTTAAACCATTTAAAAGCTTTGGTAAAGCATGTTTAAGGTCTAATATTTATGTACCAACGAATTTGATTCTTATATTAAAAACTGCGAGTTTAATTTAACTTTTAATATTTTTTTAATTTGAAAAAATAGAAGAGACTAAATCTATATTTTAAAAAGTTTAATGATAAATCATAAAAGTACAAAGGGCTTGACTACAACTTGATTCATACTAAAAATGATATCACATATATTTGAATCTTGGACCATTCAACACAAGTCCTTACCACTTAAACAAATATTAGGAGAGTTTCATCACATTTGACTGAAAGTATAAATATTGAAATATATTTTAAAAAACATATTTTCCAATACTCTAGGATAATTTCACAACTATGTTGTTCGATCTAAGTTTTATTATAAGCACATTTCTGAGCATGTGCATGTCAATTGATTGACTTTTGTCCTAGTGGATGCTCCTGTACCACTTCTTGCACTATCATTTCTATGCATGGGAATATTACTGAATTGATATGACAAAACTCAATGAAATGAATATATGGATACAAAACAAGAGGAATGTTATATGATATTCTGACAAATTGAACACAAACTCATTGGAAGGATGTTGGTGCAATTGATATTGGTTTAATTTGGATGGAAACTTGCAGCTAAATTACTTCAACACCTTGCATCCATGCTCTTCTTTCTTGTAAACTATTGATTAATTGAAAGCCAGAATGGGAGTGAGATCAACACCAGAATCAACTTCAGTGTCACATGACTTTTGGTCTGTGATGGAAAAAATAGTAACGTCCCAAAACAAGTGATATCACACCTGCATGACAACAAAACACAGATGAAGGTACAATGGAGGTAACACCTCAAAATAAAATATGCATAGCTGCCACACTGATATTGAGTAAAATATTCTGAGAAGTTCCATCATTCAATGTGACTAAAGAGAGAGAGAGAGAATTAATGTGTATGTATGTGCGTATATAAGTCTGCAACTTCAATTTGTATGTGATCAGTTTAACAACTATTCCGTGGCATATAACTCAAACATGAAAGGGTTAAATAAAGTTGTCCACTTTTACTAGTCTGTTCTACAGAAAGTACCACACCATGTATTAAGAAGTGGACTTTAAGCCTAACTCAATCTCACAAAACTGGCTTGTAAAGTGAAGTTTGCACCCACTTATATACTCTTAATTCCTTATCTCTAGCCAATATGGGACTTCCAACATACACCTCTCACGCCGAAGTATGACATCTCAAGTGTGAGACTAGACATTAATGAGTGGTCTCATAACGGTCCGATAGCAGGTGGAACAACATGTTCAACAAAAAAAAACTTTCCAATAACGGGTAACACAATAGACCGAACAAATATCAAATCTTGTTAGAATAAACTTTAAATATGGCTGTGGAACAACATGCCCAACAAAAAATAAACTTTCCAATAGCGAGTGACACAATAGACCGAACAAATATCAAATCTTGTTAGAATAAACTTTAAATATGGCTGTGGAACAACATGCCCAACAAAAAATAAACTTTTCAATAGCGAGTGACACAATAGACCGAACAAATATCAAATCTTGTTAGAATAAACTTTAAATATGGCTGTAGCCAATACAAAACTTCCAACACCATACGTACTTTGGGATTGATTTTAACTCTAGTGGAAGTGGTTCAACATTGATATTATTTGCCCCCAATAGATTTAGATTTTCTAGATGTTTAAGTGATTAAGATTCCTTTTGTATATGTTCATTCACATGAGCTATGTATTGTTCAACAAGGATCCTCTAGTATTGCAAGTTCATCCAACCCAGGCACCACCGGAGCACATACTAAGGTAGGTACTAAAGATTCAAAACATTACAAGAAAAGGAAGGAAGCAAAAAAACAATCTTGGTCTTACATACGTGCATAGATATATGTAATGCAATCATAGGAAAAATACTTTTACAAGTCACAAAACAAAGGAAAAGTAAAATCAATGGAAAACTGTGTATAAATTGCTTAAATGACAATGATTTTGTTTTATATGTAATTTCAGCCTCAGGAAATTACATTGTACAAGTCAACATGTGACAATCTTAACAAAATAATTTAATATACTAAATATACCTTCAGCAGCTTATGACTTGCACAGAGCATTCCAACTCTAGTTCAAGCACATCATGGCTTTGGCCAATAGCTACCAAAATGTTTTGCTTTTATCTACAAGTTGAACCAACCAATAGTTATAATTTACCTTTTGCAAACCTGTACTATCCATCATCCTGACCAGTAACTGTTATGGACTTTGTCATGGTCATGTCTTACATGATGAGCACATCAGTTATCCTGTATCATCAGTGTTCACATCAGACTAGGGGCATGTTGAGTTGATTTTCTTCATTCGCACTTCTAGAAGAAGAGAATAAGAGATAAGATGTAAAACAAATTTCTCCCTAAGTTAAAACCACTGTATACACAACATTAAATTTGGGATAAGTTAAATGAAGAAGTTTCTACAAATTGGCTTACCCATAAGCTACTTTCAGCTAATGGAGAAGTTTTTTTTGTCTTTTTTTTTTCTGCTAAAGACATTGATGGAGAAATTTATCCAATCGGATCCTAGAAAGAAAATTATAGTCCAAAGCTGATCAACTTCATATACTGACCCTTTTCACGCATATTTAACTGGCAGTCACTAGAACTTTGCTTGTATTGAATGCCAACATCTCCGATCTGTGCTTTAAACCAAGAAAACACCTGCATACAACAAGAATAAGACAACCAGTTCATAAAGTTATAATACAACAGGTTACATAGAACTGACTCAAAATCACCAACATAAGAAAACCAACCCTGCCAATGTTATGCTCATTTACAATTCTGCATTGGCCCATAAATGAAACTTATCTCACGGAATTGCTAAATTGCAAAAGCCACTAACAAACTTGAAAGGCTTCCATTTATAAATTACTTTTTGCGCATGTACTGTAACTAATTAACTGTAAAAGTATGCAACTAACCAGAGAGTATTAAAAAAACCTAGAGATAAAGGAGTTTGGGAGTGTTTCAACCATGGACGAAAATGAGAAAAGGGAATGAAATATCCATTGATAATATCATATAGAGGCAGACAAACCAAAGAAATCCTTGTGTTTCCTTTACCGATTTGCAACTTCTAGTACAGTATAAACATATACTAATCTATCTATTTGTTACATGGTTTGGATTACATTTGTGCTATAAGCTATACTAAGTGTTATATGGATGAGATTGGGTTTTGAAACCAAGTCAAGTTCAATTCAACTTCCGACCTCTTATAAAGAGAAACGAAAAAGGAAAGCAGGGTTGGAAAGGACCGAGTAACTAAAACAGCTCAAACTCTTCACAATCTTCTATATCCTCTAAATCATTTGCATTCTCCTTATTTGCAGCCATAGATGTGGCACTAGTTCCAAAATCCCGAAACTTGGGGAGCTCTGGTGGTGCCGCACACCGTATTAGAGCCCAGTTGAGGCCTTCAAAGAACGGGTGCTGCTTTATTTCAGCAGCACCTTTTACAGAACCTAATCGATTTTCAGGATCCTTTATCAACAACCCTCTGATCAAATCTCTGGCATGAAAGCTGACTATGGGAGCACCCGGGAACTTTAGGCATTGTGACACAACATTGGCTAATGTGTCCTCATTTGATTGGCCCTTGAAGGGAGTCTTACCATATAAAAGCTCAAACAAAAGTACACCAAAAGTCCACCAATCTACTGCACTCCCATGACCCTCACCCTTGATGATCTCCGGAGCAAGATATTCATAGGTTCCAACAAAGGAGTTAGACCGTGCACTGGTAGGCTCCACTACAAGCTGTGGCAGTGGACCAACATGGGAAGCTAAATCAGACTTCATCTTTCGGGATTTTGCTCCAGCAGATAATAGAATGGGAGTAAAGCAGGAAACTTGCCAATCCGGTTGGAGACAGAAAGGGTGTATGCAGCTAGCTTCAGAACAGGGACTGGAGCTCTTCTTCGTGGCATCTGTGTCTGGTGAAGATGACTTGACTAACATTGGATTGACAGAACACCTGAGTGACAAATCAAAATCTGTCAGCATAATATGACCATCTTCTCGTACTAGGATATTTTCAGGCTTTAGATCTCGATATACAACTCCCAGCATGTGCAAATACTCCAGAGCAAGAAGAACCTCAGCAACATAAAACCTGCAAATGTGATGCCATGACTATATTAAAGAACGGATGAAAAACTTGTCATGCATTGACACATAGGAAACTGTTTCTGGTAAAGTGAAAATGAGACAATACAACATTCACACCTAATCTGCATCTTTTTGAATTGCAGGCTAAACAAAACATTTTTTGGTACATCAATCAAGTTAATATCAAACACTTCTCTTTGATTCAGTTCTGTTGGGGAATCCTATAGTTGTCAACTAAACGACCCAACCAATTTGCGCACACATGGGTCTGTTCTGTTTAAATTTCATTCATCAAGGTTACCTCGCTTCAATTCTCCAAAAAATTTAAACTAGGTTTTCCAGTTCAGTGCATAGCATCAAACATATAATGCTAGCCGGACTTAGAAATAAATGCTGCAATGAACAAATTACCATAAAGATCTACTGGACTCGAACATAAAAATTATCTCAGGTTAAAAGAATATGACCTTGCTCTACCCAGACATCGATTGAATTTCAAAACAAAAATATAGAAACCGAGGCATGATTGAATTTCAAAATATATTTTCTTGTCACGAAGGAATGGAAAAGTTCACAACTCTTACCTAGTTGCTTGTTCCGAGAAACTCTTGTATGACTGCCTCTGTCGCAGCACATGCAGATCTCCTCCTGGACAATACTCCATAACCAAGCAAGAGAGCTTATCTGTTGCAATGTGGGAGTACAGCGTAGGAAGAAATGGATGATCTAGCATGTGAAGGATCTCTCTCTCAGTTTGGGCCCTGAACATTTTCTTCCGACTAGACAAAAATTCATTGTCCATCACTTTGAGTGCAAAAAGACAGCTTGTACCAATTAGTTCCGCAAGGTAAACAGTTCCAATGTCCCCACTACCAAGCCTCTTTAGCAACTTAAAGTGCTTCAAATTTAAATTACCATGTTGCTGCTGAACAACTCGGATAGCTTCCCATCTCATGTGTTTAGACATGTGAGGTCTGTGGCCACCACGGCTGGAACCACTTAGACTGCTTTCCTCACTGATGCTTGTGCTACTACTATACTCACCAATGCTACTTTTTGAACTTTGAGAGAACTCTCCCTTTTCCTTTGATCTTGATTTCTCATCAACTTTTGTCACCAGAAACTTGGTTCTCTTATTGCAGTTCAAGCTGAAACCAGGTTTGCATGAATCCGTACCAACACTAATTGAGTTAACTTCAATGCTATGATTTGAACAGCTGGGAGACAATTTCTCATTTTCTTTCACTCCGTGCTTCAATTCAGACTTTCCAACCTCCTTGTCCAAATTACTCGTACATGGAGTGGAGCAGCTTGAGGCAGAACTAAAATCCTGCTTTACCTTTTTCTTAAGGAAGTTCAAGTTATTGAATATTGGCTTTGACAAACATGTATTACTGCTTGTTGATTTATCCCCTCCATTACCAGGGCTAGAGCTAGGTGGACAAGACGCAAGAGGTAAATTTGCTTCCTGCCCCTTAACTGGCATTGAAGAACTAAGAGAAGCTTTGTTTAAGGAAACAGGATCCCTTCTAGCCTCTGGCACCACTTCACTAGCAGAGGCAACTGGTGACAAATTTGCAAGTATTGGTGTTCCAGTGTCCACAACTGGTTTGTCACCCTCAACCTCTAAAGACAGAGGAACAATCTGATCTTGGGATGAAAACCCAATCACCATTTCTTTTGGTTTTGTAGCATCAACCAAAGGACTAGTACGATGATCAATTGAACTTGATATAGTTACACCGGGCAATTTATTAGAAGGTGCAGTAGATATCTCTGGCACTAGAGAAATTTCTACCAAGTTCCCTTTCCCCTCGTCTACCACCGCTGTGTACAACCTTTTTATGGTGCCAGCCTCTGACGCTCTAGATGAACTGCATGGCTTTGACAATCTTTTCAAAGCAGCCATTTCTGAGGCCTGAGAGATGCACAACCCTCTAAGTGCCTGCTTCAAACTTACAGGCTCTGAGATGCCAATTCCTGATGCCTGAGATGAAGTGACTTTTATTGGCCTTTTAAGAGCATTCTTTTGTAAACGTGATGAGCTGTGACCTCTTGATGAACTTTTAACATCAATAGCCTGGAAAAGCTGATTAATATCATTCTCAATCGAATACCTTTTTCCTGATTTGTGAGCACAACTACTCTCAGGTTTGTCAACCATTTTAATCTCAGATATTATTTCTTCCCTTGATTCCACTATCTCACATGTACTACCAGAGGTATCCATATTTGATAGATGACAAGTTGATGAATAATAAAAGGGAACTCAGCTTTAGCCCAACTTCAAAGATAAGTCACAGAGGATTGCACAGAAGTACAAAACCGCAAAGGGCACCTCCACATTTCTCTTCAGTCATGACTCTCGGCATCCAAACCTGAAATTTTAACATTGATATTGCAGATAGGTCAAGACAATAATAATGGAACAAACGAAGAGATATACTCTAATGCGTCATTATTTATCTATGGATTCATCATGAATATTCACAAGTTTGGGAAACAATGTATTTAGCTGCAAAGGCAGGGAAAGATACCAGACACATGCATAATGCATTCGAACACCAAGTTGTCAGACAAACTGAAGTGGATATTCACCCCACATTTCACTCTCCTAAGCCATCTTTGCAATTTGAAAGTCCAACACATTTTTATTACTCAACTTTAAAAGGAGACAATTCATTTCTTCGTCCACTCCCATCTTGGACCACCACAAGCATTTACATCCCCAATGGAGGAGAGCAAGCATGGAGCACCTCTGTGTTCAGATTTTGTGTTTGAATATGTGAATGTGGAAGTGGTATACTTTTCTTGATTTTGTAAAGAACGGTAAACACATGTGAGAATTGATATCAAGGGAAAAAGAAAAGATCAAGACTCGCCACCCAATACATGGGATTAGTACCATAATTAGAGCTAAAAAAACCTTGGATTCAAAGCCAGGTGAACAAGAAGGAAGTTCAATCAAAGAGAGAAATCAAAAACAAAAATAAAAGTAAAATCCATGAAACAAATAAATACATTTTTACCAATTATCCTCCCGTGGATCAAAATTAAAAGAGGAGCTAAAACACTAAAAACAGTAGTTAAAGCATTACAAAAAAAAAAATCACAATCAAATTGAAAAACCATCATTCAAGGGAAGAAAAAAAAAGCCTACTGCAAAGTCAAGCAAACATAATCCAACCACCCAGAAAACAAAAACAAAATCTGAAACAAAAAACCATGCCAACAATCAATTAACGAAAGAAACAACAAATAAAAAACAAAAAGCAGAAAATAAAGTGATAAACATTACCTGAAAGCTCCAAAATCCCAGAAAAAGCGGTGTGAAGGGGAATTGAAAGACCCAAAAGCGTAATACATGAAAAAGCAACTGAAAGAGGAAGAGCATGCCAATGGTATGGCTAGGGTTTGAAGTTTGAAGTTGAAAGAGAGAGAGAAAGAAGGAAAAGGCAAAAGGGTGAATACGGTGAAAGAGGAAAGAGAAAACAGAAAAGGTTGAAAGGGTAATCACGAGAAGGGTGAGAGGCAGAAAGAGCAGTGTCACAGTGGCACCAATTGCTGTTCCTATTGCTATTAACTACACCTCCTACCACCTACTGCTACTACTCCCACCCTTTTCTCTGCAATGTAATGCTGCAAAAAAAAAAAAAAAAAAAAAACATTTACTAAGATTTATGTTATGTTGTGTGTGTGGTGTACACAACATTAACACATGGTGTTGTGTTGCAGAGACACATACATTATACACACGACGGTGAGTGAGTGAGATCATACGAAACGCGTAATGTGCATTCTGTGTTTATGTGTGTGTCTGCTGCTATTTTCATTCTCCCAGATTATTGTAAAAACAAAAAAAAAAAAAGTTTTCGAAACGTGAGTGATAATTACATTTTTTAGATTAACATAATTATAATTTTTGACATAATAAATTAGCTCTTAGCATCATAGTTAAATAATTCATAAACCTTAACAACTGATACATTTAATGACTAATTTGCGCAGGATTTTAGAAACACGTGAAATTTGAGGATAATTAGTTCATTACGATACGGGTTACTATATTTTATTTTTAGTATAATAAAAAGGTTTTAATTTTATTACAATCGTTTTACTTATTTGAGTGGTGTTATTTGAATTATATGATTAATACAATTAAGTGTATGTTTAGTTTTTAGCATTAGTCAATTTACTAAAAAATAATATTAATTATTTTAATTTATAAAACAAAAAGTAAAAGATAATAAATTTTTTTAATGATTAATTATACAGTTAAATATTTTTGTCATTTTATATATGGTAAAAATGGTATTCTTCTCTAGATAATTTGTGTAGAATTTTAAAAATTTGACGAAAATTTGAAAGCATATTAGTTAAATTTAGGTTAAAAATGCAAATTCAGTTATATTTGCATTTTCGTTAATTTTGTTTAATTTGATTCTTCTTGCTAATTCCATCTAAATAATAAATAATAAAGAACAATGACTATTATGTGTCATTTTATGATTTTTTTAATTTTTAATTTTTTAATATTTTTAATACTTTTTCAGAAAATGTCTACGTGTCAACCAATCAATCAGTAGTATGTCACCTGTCATAGTCAATGTTTTATATCAAATATGATTTCTATATTCATTATTTTTGTTCAATTCAAGTTCTTCCTTATTGCTAATGTTGTTTAGATAATTAATGGTAATTATCACTTCATGATTTCTTTTGTTTATTTAAAACTTTTTAATTTTATTTGATTTTTTTTTAAATGTCTATGTGTCAACCAGTAACATGTCATTTGTCATGATCAATGTTTTACATTCACTAAGGTTTATATATTCATTATTTTTGTTCAATTTAGTCCTTATTTTAATGGAGTTGTTTTGTTCATCTCCGAATTTGAGACTAAATTTAATTTTTATATAAATGCTATAATAATGTTTTTATTAAAATTCATACTTTTATTAAATATTTGTGTTTTGGGTTACAATTAGTATAAAGTTATACTGAAAATTTTAAGGATGAGGTTTAATGTCGTTGATATAAGATTTGAAGAGATTATAAATCAAATGTGATTTTTAAAACTTTGACTCAATTTTAAATTAGAATTAAATTAAACAAAAATAACGAATATAAAAATCAATCAAATTGAATATAAAACATTGACATTGGTATGTTACACGCTACTAGAGTTGACACCACGTAAATATTTTTTCAAAACATATTAAAAATTAAAATAAAAATTATAAAAAGTTATAAAAAAATTTACAAAAACACGACTATATTATTCATTACAATTAATTATTTAAATAACATTAATAAAAAAATTACTAAACTAAATAAAATTAATAAAAATTGAAGCATAATAAAAAAAAATATTAAAACTACATTAATCAAAATTTATTTTATCCATAAATTTATTCTAATAATTTGAGTGAAAAAGGAATTTATGGGATGGCAGAATGAAGGGCATAGTGTCCTATAAATTGTAGGGCATAAAGGTTTGGTTTGTTGTTTGAGTGGGACCCATGAATTAATGTTTGGCACCACTGTTTAATTTTTTCTTTTTCTTTTCTAAACTTGTGAACTGTAATCATAGCATAAATGCTTCAACTTTTTCCACTAACAAACAAACAAATCATAAAATAATTAGGTCATATCTTGTCTCCGTTTTTTGGATTGGATTTTGGACTAGTAAGTTGGATATTTAGCTTATTTAACTAAGAATAAAATATGTGTATTTGCATTTTTTTAATATAAATAATATAATTTTAAAATTAAAATAAATTTTATGTATTAGTTATTTCAAGTAGGAAGTTACATAAGTTACATAATTAGGCTGGAGGAGTAATGGTGTAATTTATATATTATATTAAATAAAAAAGTTTAATAATTTATTAAAATATAAGTTTATTATCAAATGTTAATAAGTCTAAACTATAAATAAGTTAGAATAAAAAAAAATTTATAAGTAAAAAAAGTATTTAATATCAATGAAATTTATCCAGATAAAATTATTTATAATTTTGTTGTATTGCGATCAAACAACTTGTTTATATCATCTATAAAACTATTCTTTAAATCAATGAATATAAGCATTATAGTTTAAAATAATTTAGCTACATTTGTAATTAATCTGTATTCATTAAATTTCAAATAATTGACATGTGGTATTACTAAATTGAAATTGGTCTATGTTAATCAAAATTAATTAATATTGATGAAATCTACGTACGAGAAAAGTATATACTAGTAAAATATTTCCTTTAAATAAAAGCTACCAATTAATTAATTTATTAAGAATACTCTTAAATATATACTAAGAGTACTTTTAAATATATACTAATAATACTTTCGTTATTCAAATATTTCCACCTTCATGCACGAATACTATTTAAAAAATAATATTTTATTAGTAGTTTTGAAAAGTATGAGATATGACTCATTTAAATGAGTGAAATATTCAGATATTTTTATTTAAAAAAGTTCAAAACATACCATATTACTTGAAATAATAAATCAAAATGTATTTATTTAATATATTTGAAATTAAAAGTATACTTTTACTTTAGTAAACTTAAATTTAAGATTTATATAGTGTAACCAGCAATAAAATTGAATTTGAAATATGATAGTTAAGTACAAATAATTTTAATAGTACACAAGATCACTCATAAGTTTTTTTATTTTTTTTATTATTATTGAGCTTTAGTCTTTAGGGATGGCAACAGGGCGGGGCGGGTACGGATATCATGATCCCATCCCCATCCCCATCCCCAACGGGTATACAACTTTTGACTCATCCTCATCCCCACCGGGTAACGGGTATTTTCTTATACCCATACCCATACTCATTTTTTTATTGTTCCATATATCAATTAAATATTTTTTATAAAAAAAATTTAAAAATCACACCAACGGAATCATGATACTATCA